>WBZM01000128.1_pt1 | contig 121788 bp, 112 predicted proteins | sample 5204271 | NCBI WGS metagenome assembly WBZM01 (sample SAMN12344346, study PRJNA552823) | activated sludge metagenome | biome: Activated sludge suspended growth; feature: Nitrification reactor; material: Wastewater; isolation source: activated sludge from nitrification reactor of wastewater... | reverse complement strand
AAGCCTTGATCTATGTCGAAGCCGAGTTCCCCGTCGAACGGCTAGACTCGCGCCGCGTGATCCGCAACGGGCGTGCAGGGCAGGTGTACTATCAGTTGCTGGAACCCGACGGTTTGTGAGAGATTCGCGGCGCCGGCCAACAACTGGGGACGTTCTTGAAAAGCAGGCTTGCCATTTATTCCGGAACATTCGATCCGTTTACCCGGGGACACGAAGATCTGGTGCGGCGTGCTTCGGGCTTGTTCGAACGCGTGATCGTCGCGGTGGCGGACAGCCGCTCGAAGCGTCCGCTGTTTGACCCTGACGAACGTGTGGAAATTGTTCGTACCATCGTGCGCGACTGCACGAACGTCGAGGTCAAGGGGTTCAGCGGCCTGTTGATGGAGTTCCTGCGCGAGCAGGGCGCGCAGGTCATCGTTCGCGGCCTGCGTGCGGTATCGGACTTCGAATATGAATTCCAGATGGCGGGCATGAACCGCAGCCTGCATCCGGATGTCGAAACGGTATTCCTGACGCCGGGCGAGCAATACATGTTCCTGTCAGCCACCATGGTGCGCGAGATCGCCTCGTTCGGCGGGGACGTGAGCAAGTTCGTGCATCCGATGGTTGCCGAAAAGCTGACACTGAAGTTTGGAAAAGCGGCCGACTAGCGGCTGCGATTGAGGAAACAACCATGGCTTTGATGATTACCGACGAATGCATCAACTGCGACGTGTGCGAGCCCGAGTGCCCGAACGGTGCGATTTCGCAGGGCGAGGAAATCTACGAGATCGACCCGGGCAAATGCACCGAGTGCGTGGGGCATTTCGACGAGCCGCAGTGCCAGCAGGTTTGTCCGGTCGATTGCATACCGCACAACCCGGAGTACGCCGAAACCAAGGATCAGCTGATGGCCAAGTTCCTCAAGCTGACCGCGGTCAAGGCCTGACCAGTCCTCCGGCGCATCGCGTGAGCGCTGCGCAGCCGAACGGGTCGGTCGCGGTGTTCATCGACCCCGTCCCAGTTGCCGCAATCGAGGCCGCGCACGGCGCATACCGCGCGCGGCCCGTATCGCCCGGATGCTCAGGCGGGCGGATGCCAGCCTGCGTCGGCCCACAGCTCGCCGCTGACCGCAGAATTGTTGAGCATGAAGCAGATCGCGTCGGCGATTTCGTCCGGGCGGATCAGGCGCCCGAGCTGCGTGTAGGGCAGCACGTGCTTGTTGATGTAATCCTCGCCCAGGGCGCGCACCATCGGCGTGTCGGTGAAACCGGGGTGGATCACCCCGCAGCGCACGCCGTAGAACATTGCTTCCTTCATGATCGTCGCCGCGGCGCCTTCGAGGCCGGCCTTGGTGCTGGCGTAGGAAATCTGCCCCTTGTTGCCCTGCGAGGAGATCGAGCCGATGAACACCACCGCGCCCTGCATGCCTTCGGCGGGCACCCATTTCTTCAGGCTGCGCGCAGCCCGATCCTCGGCGATGCGCGCAATCATTTCCAGCGCCCAGTAGATCGGTGCGATCAGATTGACGTCGAGCACCAGCTTGAAGGTTTCGGTCGGATAGATGTTCGCCTTGCCGGTTGCCTTGTCGACACGGATTGCGAGGTCGTCCCGCGTGATGCCGGCAGCCGGCACGCACAGGCCGACGCGCCCGTGTTCGCGGCCCAGCGAATCGAACACCGACGCACGGAAGGCTTCGTCGGTAACGTTGCCGCGATAGGCGAACGCGACCTTGCGGCCGACATCCGCGTTCACTTCCGCCGCGACGCCTTCGACCGCGTCGCCCATGTCGACCAGTCCGATGGCGCGTACCCTGCGCCGGGCGAGCTGCAGCGCGACTGCCCGACCGATGCCACTTGCTGCGCCCGTGATCACAGCGACCTTGTCTATCAGTTCCATGTGCCCTCCCTCGTTGGCCAATGAGTCCGCTTTTCATCATAGTCCACCACGATGCGGTGCAACATCCGTAGTTTCAGGGAGGTGGGGCAGCCAATGAAAATGCTTTTCAAACAATCTGTTGTGCTTTTCTCCAAGGGTTGCGCTGTGCAGCGCACCCGAATTGCTCCGGATCTCGGCGGCCGGCCTTTCCGGTGAAGGCGAAACAGGACCGCCGCAGTTTTCTGGCTACCCTGCTCGTGCTCGGGGCGAGCGCCTGCGCGCAAGCCGCGCCGTTGGTCGGTGTTGCCGCGGAGGCGCTGATGCCGCGATCGCGCGGCAATCGGGTCGTGATCGTGGGCGGCGGATGGGGGGGGCTCACGGCGGCGCGCGAGTTGCGTGCCCGGGCGCCGGATCTCGAGGTGGTGCTGCTCGAGCGCAATGCCGCGTTCTGGTCCGGTGCGCTGAGCAACAAGTGGCTGGCGGGGCAGGTCGACACGCGCCTGATCGTGCATGACTACGCGGCCGCCGCAGCGCGCTTCGGCTACCGATTCATCCGGGCCGACGTGCTCGACGTCGATCGTGCCGCACGCCGCATCGTCACCGCTGCCGGCACGCTCGACTACGACTGGCTGGTACTCGGCGTGGGCATACGCTACGACTACGCGTCCTGGTTTGGCGACGACCGGCGGACGATCGAACAGACGCGCGAACAGTTCCCGTGTGCCTATCTGCCCGGGGATGAAACGGCGCGCCTGAAGCGCAAGCTCGAGCGCTTCGCCGGTGGCGATCTCGTCATGAACCTGCCGCCGATGCCCTATCGCTGTCCGCCGTCGCCCTACGAGCGCGCAGCCATGATCGGCTGGATGCTCAAGACGCGGAAGATCAAGGGTCGGCTGATCATCCTCGACCCGAACCCGATCTCACCGGTGTTTCGGCGCATCTACACCGAGCGCTATCGCGACCAGATCCACTATGTCGACGGCGCCACGGTCAAGCGCGTCGATCCGGTCAAGCACACCGTGTCCACCGAGTTCGACGATTACCCCTTCGACGACGCGATCCTGATGCCGCCGCAACAGGCGGGCGACCTGTTGTGGAAAATGGACCTGATCGGGGGCGACAGCAGCGGCAGCCCGACCGGCTGGGCAGCACAGGATCCCGTTCATCTGCATGCCTTGGGCGACGAGCGCGTGTTTCTCGTGGGCGACGCACTGGGGCCGGTATCGCCGCTGTTCGGCCACTATCCGAAGAGCGGGCACCTCGCCAGCCGCCAGGGGCGCATTGCCGCGCAGGAGATCGTTGCCCGCGTGCGCGGCGCGGAACCGCCGAAGCTGCTGCCGGACAGCGTGTGCTTCGTTTTCAGCGACTTCGAGCCGCAGGAGATGGTGCGAATCGATTCCGGCTATCGCTTTCGCGGCGACGGGCTGATCCAGCAGACGGTCAAGCAGGTCGCCGATCCGAATCCGCGCAACGAGGATGTCGACTGGGCGAAAGCGATGTTTGCGGATTTTCTCGGCGCCGCGTGATCAGTTCCGCGGGGGGCGTAACTGCCCTCAGTGGCGCGCCCAGATGCTCGTCTTGCCGTTGGGGGCAACGAGCAGTGTGTCGTAGAGTTCGCGCCGCACGACCTCCTCGGTATTGACCGTGTCGAGGATCGTGCAGCCGCGTTCGCAGAACGGCGCCGATTTCTCGAAGCCGGGCGCGCCGCGCGGCTGTCCCGGCACCGCGAGCCCGCGTGCCTTGGGCTTTTCCTTGAGCAACTGCTTGATGTCGTCGGCCGGCACGTGGCCCTCGATGAAGTAGCCGGCGACGGTTGCTGTTAGCACCGATTCGACATCCGGCGGAACCTTGAGGCGGCGCTTGACGGCCGCCATGTCCTCGGTGCCGTGGAAGGTTGCCGAAAACCCGTTGTCCCGCAGGTGGTCGGCCCAGTCGATGCAGGCGAGGCAGACCTTGGGCCCGTAGATGTCGACGTGAGGGGGCGTGGAACCCTTGTCCGCGGCGAACGCGCCCTGTGACGCGAGCCAGCACGCCACGAGCAGCAGGCAGCCCCGCGTCAACATGCCTTGCCCGGCTTGCAGCCCTTGAGGATCCATAGCGAGATCACGCCGGCCACTTCGTTGGCCATGTTCTTGCGCGCCATCGACAATGGATCGCGGCCGCTGTGGGTCTTGGCCGTTGTGTCGGCGCCGGCCTCGAGCAGCAGTCTGGCATTCTCGGTGCGCTGCGTGTAGGCCGCCATGTGGAGCGGTGTTGCGCCCTCGCCATCGCGTGCGTTCACGTCCGCGCCGGCGGCGAGAAGGGCCTTGAGCGGGCCGGCATCCGGGTTGGTTGCGGCAAGGTGGAGCGGCGTCGAGCCGCGGCCTGTGCGCGCGTCTCGCGCATCGGGTGTCGCCTTGAGGATGGCCTGAATCTCTACAGCGCTGCCCATGCGCGCTGCATCGTGGATCGGCTGGTCGTTGGCGCCGAAGGTCTGGGCAAGGACCGAGCCGGCGATCATCAGGCCCGCAAGGGCCGCGGCGAGACGTCTGGCAAGTTTGAGTGGGTGGGGGCGATTCATTTCTTGATCCGGATTGTTCGAGAAACGTTCTCAACCGCAAGTCTAGCGCGTGGATGTCGCGGAAACATGGCGCAGATCAATTTGGCGCCCATCGCCGCGTTTCCGGCCGGCCGGTTGCTCTGCCCTGCTGACAAATTGATCCACGTCATTTTTTTTGCGCTGCCGCGAAATGTACATTGGGTGCGACCGATTGTCGCAGGGGTGCCGGCACACGTTCTGGCGCCGTTCCGATCGATCGCCTTCACTCAAGCGGAGTCACATCATGAAAAAATGGGGAATGCGAGTCCTCCCGCTGCTGATTGCAGCCGGTGCGGGGCTTGCTGCGGCGACGGCGTGGTCCGCCGAGTCGCTGCAGGACGTACTGAAACGCCGCAATCTTTCGCAGCAGGATCTTCTGGCTGCCGCCAAGACCTACGTGCCGACCGGCAAGCGCGACGAGTTCGTTGTGTTCAGTTCGGGCGGCCAGTCGGGGCAGGTCATCGTCTACGGCGTGCCGTCGATGCGCATCCTCAAGTACATCGGCGTCTTCACGCCGGAACCGTGGCAGGGCTACGGCTTCGACGAAAACTCGAAGGCCGTGCTGGACCAGGGCAAGATCGACGGAAAGGACATCACCTGGGGTGATACGCACCACCCGGCGATCTCGGAAACCGAGGGCAAGTACGACGGCCAGTTCCTTTTCATCAACGACAAGGCCAATCCCCGCCTCGCCGTGATCGATCTGCGCGACTTCGAAACCAAGCAGATCGTCGTCAATCCGATCTTCAAGTCGGAGCACGGCGGTGCCTTCGTCACGCCGAACACTGAATACATCATCGAGGCCGCGCAGTACGCCTCGCCGCTCGAGAACAAGAAGTTCGTACCGCTCGAGGAGTTCAACGAAAAGTACCGCGGCGGCATCACCTACTGGAAGTTCGACCGCAAGGAAGGCCGCATCAACCCGGCGCAGTCGTTCTCGCTCGAACTGCCGCCCTACAGCCAGGATCTTTCGGACGCCGGCAAGGGCCCGTCTGACGGCTGGTCGTTCACCAACTCGTTCTGTTCCGAGCGCTACGTTGGCGGCATCGAAAAGGGCCGCCCACCCTATGAAGCCGGCTGCTCCGCGAAGGACACCGACTACCTGCACGTGATCAACTGGAAGAAGGCCGCAGAGCTCGTCGCAGCCGGCAAGGCCAAGAAGATCAACGGCCACAACGTGCTGATGATGGAAACGGCGATCAAGGAAGGCATCCTGTTCCTGATCCCGGAGCCGAAGAGCCCGCACGGCGTCGACGTCACGCCTGACGGCAAGCTGCTCACCGTCGCCGGCAAGCTCGACACCCACGTGTCCGTGTATTCCTTCGAGAAGATCCAGGCCGCCATCAAGGCAGGCAAGTTCGAATCGAAGGATCCGTACGGCATTCCGGTGATCGGCCTGAAGGATGCGTTGCACACCCAGGTCGAACTCGGCCTCGGCCCGCTGCACACGCAGTACGACTCGAAGCCCTGTGTCGCCTACACCTCGCTCTACGTCGATTCGCAGGTCGCGAAGTGGAACTACTGCGAAGGCAAGGTGCTGGACAAGATCAGCGTGCACTACAACATCGGCCACCTGATGGCCATGGAAGGCGATTCCATGGATCCGAAGGGCCGCTACCTGGTGGCGCTGAACAAGCTGGCGATCGACCGTTTCGTGCCGGTGGGTCCGCTGCATCCGCAGAACCACCAGCTGATCGACATCAGCAACGACAAGATGCAGTTGCTCTATGACATGCCGCTGCCGCTGGGCGAGCCGCACTACGCGGTCGGCATCGATGCGACCAAGCTCAAGCCGGGCGTGCGCTACAAGGTCGGCACCGACTCGCGCACCGACAAGCCGCATCCGGGCCTGGTTCGTGCGGGCGAGGAAAAGACCGTCAAGAAGGGCAACAAGGTCGAGGTGTTCGGCACGCTGATCCGCTCGCACATCACGCCTGAGACGATCGAAGTCGATGTTGGCGACGAAGTCACCATCCACCTGACCAACCTCGAGCGTGCGCAGGACGAGACCCACGGCTTCACCGTGTCGACCTACAACAAGCATGCGTCGATCGAGCCGGGCAAGACGGTCACGGTCAAGTTCAAGGCTGACAAGGAAGGCGTCTATCCGTACTACTGCACGGAATTCTGTTCGGCGCTGCACCTCGAGATGCAGGGCTACCTGCTGGTCAAGCCGAAGGGCTGGAAGCCGACCAAGACCGCGCTCGCTGCGCAGTCCTACACCGAAGACGACTACAAGAAGCAGGTGAAGAAGATCGCCGATACCCAGGCGGTGATCGACTCGGTCGTTGGGTACATCACATCGGTGAACTACAAGGACTTCCCGGACGTGGTGGCGTTGGTCGAGGACGCGACCGATCAGCTCAATAAGATGAAGGACGCCAAGGCCAAGCACGAGGCGGCTGCTGCCAAGAAGGATTGGGAGCAGGCGAACCTCTGGGCCGAGCAGGTCTGGCAGTATCAGGTCAAGGCGGCGGACATCGGGCTACGCGCAAAGACCTACCTAGAGCAGAACGGCGCCAAGAAAGTCAAGTAATTTGACTTGAGGCAAGGCGATTGACGGGGAGCGGCCGCTAGGCTGCTCCCCGTTGCTTTTTTCTTGAAAGGAATGACCATGAAGAAAACAGTGTTACTGGCAGCTGCGGCCATCGCGGTCTCGGGCTCGGCAATCGCCGCCGACGGCGCCAAGTTGTATGCGGAGAAGACCTGCAACGCCTGCCATGGCCCGCAGGGCAACAAGCCGCTGATGCCGGACTACCCGAAGATCGCCGGACAGAACGCCAAGTACACCGAGCGCCAGATGCTCGACATCAAGAGCGGTGCGCGCTCGAACGGCAATACCGCTGCCATGAAGGGCGTGATGCACCTGGTCTCGGACGCAGAGATCAAGGCGCTCTCCGAGTACATTGCGACGCTGAAACCCTGAATCAGCATTTGCTGTTTTGCGCTTGACTCGCATCAATGAGTGCGAGTCGGGCGTGCGGCACAATGCAATCGTCACACCCCATACGAGGAAGCATGTCATGAAGTCGAAACTGCTATTTGCCTTGTTGCTTGCGCCGGCCATCGCATTCGCCGGCCCGCCTGCGCCGCACAAGGAAGGTATCGAAGGCAAGGACTACAAGTGGAATGCCCAGGAAGGCGAGAAGATCGAGGCGCTGACCAAGAAGGGCGATCCCAAGAACGGCAAGGACGTCTACGAGGTGTGCGGGGCATGCCACCTGCCCTCCGGCGCCGGCCGCCCCGATGGTACGTTCCCGCAACTCGCCGGCCAGCATACGACAGTGCTGATCAAGCAGATGGCGGACATTCGTGCCGGCCTGCGCGACAACCCGACAATGTATCCGTTCGCCAGCACGTTGACCGACGCACAGGAACTCGCGGACGCGGCTGCCTATATCCAGAGTCTTTGCATTCCGGCCGACCATGGCAAATACGAAGGCAAAGATGCGGCGCTGCAGGTATCTCAAGGCAAGGAGCTCTACGAAAAGCAGTGCAAGGAATGCCATGGCGCCAATGGCGAGGGCAACAAGGAGAAGTTCTTCCCGGTGATCGCCGGCCAGCATTACAAGTATCTGCTGCGCCAGATGACCGAGATCCGCGACGGCAAGCGCCGCAACGCCAATCCGGACATGGTCAAGGTGATCAAGCCTTACACCAACGAGCAGCTCGTGGCGATTTCCGCCTATCAGTCCAGTCTTGTGATGCCGGGATCGATGTGCAAGACGGCTGCCACCAAGAAGAAATGATGTAGATTCGGCAATGCGCGCCGGGCACCGTCCTCACGGTGGCCGGCGCGACCGTAGTGCTCGAGGCAGGCGGGGGTGGCCTGAACCGGAATCCGGAACGCCCCGAAGCGAGAACAGAATGACTACCGGCAAGAACCCCAATCTGCTGATCGGCGGCCTCACGCTGATCGCGCTCGTGGCAATGATCGCCGCCTATTTCGCGCCGATCTGGTGGGTGTCGCTGACTGCACCCAACTATCCCAAGGATGCGTTCCCTGACGGCATCCGCATCCATTTCCACTTCGACGGCGTCTACAACGGTTGCAAGGCCGCGGGCAAGGGCAGCCGCATGGCAAGCGAGATCATCCAGAAGGATCTTTCGCACGAGGACGAGCGCTACAACCCGATCACTGACGCCAAGAAGGACATCGACAAGGGCGCAGAGGGGCTGGATTGCGTTCACGAGATGAACACGATCAATCACTACGTCGGCATGTTCCCGATTGCGACTGGCGCGCCGGTAGAGAAGCCGCTGGCGAAATTCTTCTTCGGCTTCTTCGCCGTGATGATGCTCGCGTTCATGGTCACCAACCGCAAGTTGCGTCTGGTCGTCCTGTCGGCCGGATTCGCGGCAGTGGCGGCGTGGACCATCGTCGACCAGTACGTGCTGGGCCATCTCGCCTCGCACGTGACGGCTTACGTCAATGAGGCCGGCACGTTCTTCAAGGAACCCGACAAGATCAAGGTGTGGGGCGACAACGTCACGCTGATCAGCAACATCGTCATCGTCGGGCTGATCGTCGCCATGATCGTGGTCGTGCTCGGCGTGTGGAAGATCCGCCAGTTCGAATTGCTGCTGGCCTTGGTGCCGGGCCTGCTTCCGATCTTCTTCGTCATCGAGTATTCGGCGTGGCTGTGGTTCTTCGGCCACAACCTGCATCCGTGGGGCGCATTCACGGTCAAGCCGTTCATGCCCACCGTCCTGGGTGAAGGCAAGGTCGCGCAGTTCTCTACGTACTCCTATCCGTACTGGGGCTATGCGCTCCTGGTGGTGGTGTTCGTCTGCCTGATGCTGGCGCTGCTCCTGCGCCGCAAGCAGTTGCGCGAGTCCGCGGCCGCCTGAGGCGCTGCGTTTCCATGGCGACATTCAGCCGACGTGCCGCTTTGCCGCTTGCGGCTTCGCTGACGGTGTTTGCGGGTGCGGCGTTGGCGCAACTTGTTGTCGGCGATGACGATGGTCCGCGCGAAAAGGCAGTTGCAAGTGACATGAAGGCGGCACCTGTCGGCGTCGATCGACCCAAGCCGACATTCATGCTGTCCGAACGCGACAAGCGCGTACATGGCCTCAAACCGTTTCAGGTACTGGTCGACGCGGCCGCGCCCGGCGCGACGTTGCGTCCGGCGCCGGGTACCTATGCCGGCCCGGTCACGATCGACAAGCCGCTGACGATCGAGGGTGACGGTGTCACCATCGATGCCGGCGACCGCGGCACGGTGATGCTGGTCCATGCCGAGGGCGTGACCCTGCGCGGACTGCATCTGACCGGATCGGGCGATTCCCACGATACCGACGATTCGTGCCTCGACGTCCGCGGCAGCCGCAACGTATTCGAGAATCTGGTGATCGACAATTGCCTGTTCGGCATCGATCTCAAGCAGTCGAACCGTAATGCGCTGCGGGGCAATCGCATCACGTCCAAGCCACGCGACCTCGGCGTGCGCGGGGATGGCCTGCGCATCTGGTACAGCAACGACAATCTGATCGAGGGCAACCAGGTCACCGATTCGCGCGACATGGTGGCCTGGTATTCGAACCGCAATACATTTCGCGGCAATGTAGGACGGCGCAGCCGCTATTCGATCCACTTCATGTTCGCCGACGGCAACGTGGTCGAGGGCAACCGGTTCTACGACAATTCGGTGGGCGTGTATTTCATGTACACAAACGGCGGTGTGGCGCGCAACAACGTCGTTTCGCATGCCACTGGCGCGGCGGGTATGGCGTTCGGGTTCAAGGAATCGTCGAACGTGCTGATCGAGAACAACGAGATCATCTATTGTGCGATCGGCGTGGGTTCGGATCTGTCGCCTTTCGAGCCGAACGCCGCCATCGAATTCCGCAACAACCGGTTTGCGTACAATGGCATGGCCATGTCCTTCAACAGCGAGACCGGCGGCAACCGGATCGTCGGCAATGTCTTCGAAGGCAACCTGACTCAGGTCGGCTATGGCGCGCACAGCGAGGCCGCAGCAAAGAATTTCTGGCAGGGCAACTACTGGGACGACTATCAGGGATTCGACCGGGACGGCGACGGCATCGGTGATCGGCCGCACGAACTGCTGTCCTACGCCGACCAGATCTGGATGGAGATGCCCGTGGCGCGCTTCTTCCGCAATTCACCCGTGATGGAACTGCTCGACTTCCTCGAGCGGCTGGCACCTTTTTCCACGCCCGCCAAAGTCTTGCAGGACGACAAGCCTCGTTTCAGCAGGGAGCGCGTCAGTTCATGAGTGAAGACAAGCCGACATCGTCCGCGACACCTGCCAAGCCGCCGCTTTCCAAGGACCGCAGGCAGCAGGCGCGCCGCCGCATCCTGCGCACCATCCTGTTGACGGGCGGCGTGGTCGGTGCGGCTGCATCGGGGTTCCTCCCGCTGGTTTACGCCCAGAAGCCGCGCCTGCGCCCGCCTGGCGCACTGGACGAAAAGGACTTCCTGGCCTCGTGCATCAAGTGCGGGCAATGCGTCCAGGTCTGCCCGGTGCAGGCGATCAAGCTGGCCGACCTGATCGACGGCATCGGTGTCGGCACGCCCCATATCGATGCGCGCGCGCAGGCATGCGATTTCTCGTGCGACGCCGTGCAGTGCATCCTCGCCTGCCCGACCGGATCGCTCACGTATCACAAGCCGGAGTTCCTCAAGGTGCGCGACGGCGCGAGCCTCGCAGCCGCGCCGATACTCAAGGCCAAGGAAAAGGATCCCGAACCGACGCTGAACCTGAAGGAGCGCATCGGCGTTGCCCGACTGGTGCGGCCGGAGAGCTGTCTCGCGGCCAAGGGCAAGGGATTCAAGGGGCAGGCGCGCGGCGCGGATTTCGACGGCCACCTGCGTTACATGGATGTCGATCGCTGGAAGCCGATTCCGGTGGCCGACCACCCGTACGACATCGCGGAATGCGATCTCTGCGTACGCGAGTGTCCCGTGAAGAACGCCATATCGATCGAAACCGTATTCGCGCCTGATGGCAGCAAGCGCAAGACGCCGGTGGTGCATGAACCCTGCGTCGGCTGCGGGGTGTGCGAAATGATCTGCCCGGTCGAGCCGGCCTGCATCGTGGTGGAGCCGCGCGAGGTGTGGAAGGCATGAGCGAGCTACTGAAACGCCGCTTTCGCGACCAGATCAAGGTGCTGTTCGGGCGCGAACCGAGCAAGCCGGCGGCAATTTCCCCGAAGGCGCAGGAGATCCATTTCTACAAGCGCGGCAATCGTGACCTGATCGCAGAGAAGCTTCATGCCCGCGCACATGCCGAACACAAGCACAAATGGCGCAACCGGCGCTGGGCGACGCTGATCCTGGTCAACCTGCTGTTCGTGGTCTCGTTCTCCTTCGACGTCCAACTGCTCGAAGGGGCGCTTACCGCATCGCGTTTCGTCGGTTTTCATCTGATCGATCTCAATTCGGCGCTGCAGGTCATGCTTGCGCACAAGCACGTGATCCGGAACCTGCTGATCGGAACGCTGACCGTTGCGATACTCTGGGCGCTGCTCGGCGGGCGCACCTTCTGCTCATGGGTCTGTCCCTACCATCTGCTGGCCGAATGGGCGGAAAAGCTGCACCTGTATCTGGCGAAGAAGAAGCTCGTGACCGATCAGAGCATCCGGCGAGAACTTCGCACGGTGTTCTGGGTGCTGTTCGCCGTGCTTGCCGTTGTGACCGGCTATACGGTGTTCGAGGCGATCTCGCCGACCGGCATCCTGTCGCGTGCGCTGATCTACGGCCCCGGTCTGGCACTGCTCTGGGTGTTCGCGCTGCTGGTGTTCGAGGTTTTCTTCTCGCGCCGCGCATGGTGCCGCTACGTGTGCCCGATCGGCCTGACCTATGGTGTGGTCGGCATCGTGTCGCCGCTACGCATCAAGTACACGCTCAAGGACTGCTTCCACGAGGGCGACTGCCGCAAGGTCTGCCTGGTGCCCCACGTGCTCGACACGGTCATCAAGGGACGCGCGGTGGAAACCGAGGTGCCGATCGGTCCCGACTGCACACGTTGCGGCCTGTGCGTGGATACCTGCCCGACCGGGTCGCTCAAGTTCGACGTCAAGGGGCTGTCGAAGCTGATGTGAAACGCCGGACCGCCGGCCACGCGGCCGGCGGTACCCGCTCCTTCACATCTCAACAATCTGCGTTGAATCAATTTCCGACTACGGCGGGCAGTTTAGAATCCGTCGCAACATGATCAAGTTCGAATCCGTTGCCAAGACTTTCCGTCGTGCCCGGGTGCTCGACGGCATCAGCCTCGAGATCGGCACGGGAGAGCGCATTGCCTTGATCGGGTCGAACGGCGCCGGCAAGACCACGCTGATCCGCTGCCTGCTCGGCGAGTACACCCACGACGGCAGTGTGACAATCGACGGCCATTCGCCGCGCCGGGAACGTACCGCGGTGCTCGGGAAGATCGGATTCGTGCCCCAGTTGCCGCCGCCGCTCAAGATGCCGGTCGGGCAACTGATCGCTTTCGCCGCCGGGCTCTGCGGCACCGATCCGAAGCGCATACTCGAAGTCGCCGGCTCGCTGGGCCTCGACACCACGCCGATCATGGACAGGCAGTTCGTGCGCCTGTCCGGTGGAATGAAGCAGAAGCTGCTGATCGCGATTGCATTGGGCCGGGAGGCGAACGTGCTCGTCATGGACGAACCGGCCGCCAACCTCGATCCCGAGGCGCGCAAGATCTTCTTCGAACTGCTTGCCGAGCGCACCGCGAGTGCCACCATGCTGATATCCAGCCACCGTCTCAACGAGGTTGCGTCGCTGGTCAATCGCGTGATCGAACTCGATCTCGGGCGTGTCATTCTCGATGACCGCGTGGCCGACGACGTGTCGCTTAGCGGCATGCTGGCATGCCGCATCTCGGCCAAGCGCGTCGAGCCGGCCTTCGTCAAGGCGCTCGGCACCTGGAATTTCGAGGATCTCGGTGGCGGGCTCGAATGGCAGGGGCTGGTCGCCGGACCCGACCGGCTGCGCTTCCTCGGCATGACGTCGCGTTACGTGGCACTCATAAGCAATCTTTCGATTACCGAGGTGAACAAATAATGGACCGACGCCGCTTCGTCATCGCCGGGCTGGCCCTCACGCCGCTTGCCGCCATGCTCGCGGCCTGCGGCAAGAAGGGGGACTGGCCGGAAGGCATGGCGCCGATCGTCTGGGACCGCGATTCCTGCGCACGCTGCAGCATGGTGATTTCCGACCGCCGCTTTGCGGTCGAGATGCGCGGCGGGCCGAAGGACATGACGCTCAAGTTCGACGACATCGGCTGTGCCCTCCACTATTCGCGCGAAAAGGCGGCCGAGCACGCCTGGCTGTCCGATGCGGCGACGAAGTTCTGGGTGGCCGACAGCGCCAGCAAGGGCAACGAGGTGCGCTGGTTCGACGCTCGCAAGGCGCATTACGTCACCGCGACATCGCCGATGGCCTACAACTATGCCGCCGTCGCGCAACCGCAGGCCGGGTCGTTCGACTTCGACACCACGAAGCAGCACATACTGGCGAAGGAAAGATAGCCCTCCGATGAAGCACCTGTGGCTCACTGCCAGGCTCGACATCGTCGAATCGCTGCGCGCGCGCTGGTTCCAGATCTACACCCTGGTATTCGGCGGCATCGTCGCGCTGCTGTTCCTGTTCGGCCTTACCGAATCGCGAGTCCTCGGCTTCGTCGGCCTGTCGCGCCTGCTCGTCACCTACATCCAGCTCACCATGGCGATCCTGCCGATCTTCGTGCTGGTGACCACCGTGCGCTCGGTCGCCGGCGACCGCGAGGCCGGCGTGTTCGAGTATCTGCTGTCGCTGCCGGTGTCCCTCGGCGCCTGGTTCTGGGGCAAGATCCTCGGCCGTTATGTCGTGATCTTCGCACCGGTGTTCGTCGCCATGCTCGGGGCGGTGCTTTGGGCGCTGGCGCGCCAGATCGAAGTGCCGTGGGAGATCTTCACTTACTACACCGCGCTGCTCGCGTCGATGTGCGCCTGTTTCCTCGGCATCGGCATGCTGATCTCGTCGCTTGCGCGTGGCACCGACATGGCGCAGGGTGCGGCATTTCTGGTGTGGCTGGTGCTTTTGATGTTCCTCGACCTGATCCTGCTCGGCGTGATGATCCAGGGCAAGGTTGCGCCGGAAGTGGCGGTCGGCATTGCACTGGCAAACCCGCTGCAGGTGTTCCGCACCGCCGCGCTCGCGTTGTTCGACCCGCAACTGATCGTGCTCGGCCCGTCCGCCTACGTGATCCTCGACACCTTCGGTGCGGCCGGCTTCCGGCTGTACGCGCTGGCCTATCCGGCAGTGATCGGGCTGCTGTGCGCGGTGGCAGGCTACGTGGTGTTCAAGCGTGGCGATCTGCCCTGATCACCGAGCCGGTTCCATGAAAGCCCTGTTCGCCCTGCTGCTGGCCTGCTTTGCGAGCCTTGCATCCGCCGATGATACGGCGGGCCTCTACGGTGCGAACCTCATCGACCTCGACGGCAAGCCCTATTCGGGCGAGGCGCTGCGCGGCAAGCCGCTGGTGGTGAACTTCTGGGCACGCTGGTGCGGGCCGTGCAAGCAGGAGATTCCCGACCTGATCGAGGCGAATGGCAAGTACAAGTCCAGGGGCGTCATGACGGTCGGCATCGGCATCGAGGAGCGCGTCGACAGCGTGCGCGAGTTCGCCAAGGCCTACGAGATGGATTACACCGTTCTGCTTGCCGGCGACCAGGGACTCAAGCTGCTGCGTTCCGTCGGCAACGCCACGGCCGGCCTGCCCTACACGCTGGTCATCAATCGCGCCGGCAAGGTCGTCGCGCGCAAGCTCGGCGTGATGAACAAGGCGGAGATGGATGCCGCCTATCAGCTGGCCCTGCAACCCTGAACCATCGTGGAGTAGCCATGAAACACCGATTCCTGCTCGGCGCCTGCCTGATCGCGCTGTCGGCCCCGGTCCTCGCACAGGATGCCGCTGCCGAAGCCGCGCTGAATGCGATTCGCGACCTCGGCACGCTCAACGGCCAGGCGCTTGCCTGCGCCGAGACCGACGTCGCCTCCCGTGCCAAGAAGCTGATGCTGGCCCACGCGCCCAAGACGCAGGCCTACGGCGATGCCTACCAGAACGCCACGCAGCAGGCCTACATGAACCAGACGCAGGCGAAGGACGGCTGCGCCGATGCCAAGTCCCTGTCCGCCACGCTCGATGCGCTGGCCCAGCGCCTCAACGCGACGCTGCCGGTGGCGCGCTAGCGCAAGGATGCGGATGAAGCGCGCGCTGATCTGCCTGCTCGCCATGCTTGTGCCGTTCCCCGCGGCGCCAGCCTTTGCGCAAGCGCCTGTGGCCGAGGCAACGGACGATGCGCCGGGCGAGGCGCAGATCAGTGCGCGCTACCTGCTGATGGACGCGCACGGGCGCGCAATCAGCAACGAGGATTTCATCGGGCGCTTTCAGTTGATTGCCTTCGGTTTCACCTCGTGTCCGGCGATCTGCCCGAGCACGCTCGCGGCGATGTCGCTGGTGCTGCGGCAACTCGGCGACAAGGCGGAGCTGGTGCAGCCTCTGTTCGTCACCATCGATCCCGAGCGTGACACGCCGCAGGTGCTCGACGCCTACGTGCGCAACTTCGACGAGCGCATCGTCGGCCTCACCGGGTCGCCGGCACTGATCCGTCGCGCGGCCGACAACTTCAGGGTCACCTACCGCAAGTACGTCGAGCCCGGTGCGGCACCCGGCGACTACACCATGGATCATTCCGTCGGCATGTATCTGGTCGGGCCCGACGGGCGTTTCCTCACGCGCTACCCGCATGCCGCGCCGCCGGAGGACATTGCCGGACGCCTTCAGGAGCGCATCGCGGCCTACGAGAACGATCCGCTGGTGCGCCGCGCGCAGCGCGGCCGGCCCTGATCGCCCATGGCGCTGCTGGAGAACAGCTTCGGCTATCGCGACGTCACGCCGCAGGAGCGGCAAAGCCGCATACGCGCGGTGTTCGAGGGCGTTGCGCCGCGCTACGACCTGATGAACGACCTCATGAGCTTCGGCATCCACCGCCTGTGGAAGCGCCGGCTGGCGCGCGACGTGGCGGGCGTGAAGCGTGGCGTGGCGGTCGATCTCGCCGGCGGCACCGGCGACGTTGCGCGCCTGCTCGCGCGCGAGGGCGAACGCAGCGTCTGGGTGTGCGATCCGAGCCTGGCGATGATGCAGGCGGGCCGCGCGCGCGATGCCGCGGGCGAGCGCATTGGCTGGATCGCCGGCGAGGCCGAGTCGCTGCCGCTGGCCGATGCTTCGGTCGACCTGGTGACGATTTCCTTCGGCCTGCGCAACGCAACGAGTCCGCGCGACGCGCTGCGCGAGATTCGCCGCGTGCTCAAACCGGGCGGCCGCTTCGTCTGCCTCGAGTTCTCGCGCCCGCACTTCTGGCTCAAGCCGTTCTACGACCTGTACTCGTTTCTCGTCATTCCGCGCCTCGGCGCCTGGGTGGCGCGCCAGCCGGCCGCCTACCACTACCTGATCGAATCGATCCGCCGCTTTCCCGACCAGCGCGAATTCGCCGCGCTGATGCGCGATGCCGGATTCGGTGACGTGCGCTGGCGCAATCTTTCATTCGGCATCGCCTGCCTGCATTTCGGCACGCGCGCCACTTCCAGCGAGGTTTCCGCATGAACAAGAAATCCTGTCGGGCGCTCGTTGCTGCGCTGCTGTGCGCCGCCGCGCCAGTTCTGGCAGACGATCTCGAGAAGGGCAAGGAGATCAACGGCACCTGTGCTGCCTGTCATGGCGAATTCGGGCAGGGCGGCAAGAAGGGCGAGTACCCGCGCATCGGCGGCCAGCGCGCCGGCTACATCGAGGACCAGTTGCGCAGTTTCCGTTCGCGCACGCGCATCAACATCCCGATGTTCCCCTACACGCAGGAGCGCGAGCTGCCCGACGAGGACATCAAGGCCGTCGCCGCCTATCTCGCCAGCGTCGAGCTGCCGACCAAGATGCCGACCTTCACCGGCAACGAAGATGCGCTGACCAAGCTGCTGATGGCCGACAAGGTGATGATCATCCCGCGCGCCGAAGGCGACGTCGAGAACGGCAAGGCGATCTTCCAGAAGCAGTGCCATACGTGCCACGCGAAGAACGGCCGCGGGCGCGGCAAGTTTCCGATGCTGGTGGGCCAGTACACCAACTACCTCAAGCGGCAGATGGATCTCTACATCAAGGGCGACCGCCCGCACGACGAGGAAGGCAAGACCGGCATCCTCAACACGCTACAGGAAAAGGATCTGCACGACATCCTCGCCTACCTCACCACGCTGCAGGAGCCGACGGAATGAGGCGCACATTGCTCGTCATGGCCGCATCCGCCGCCGTGCTGTGCGCGGCGCAGTCCGCACGGGCGCACGGCCATCCGGGCCAGGTCGGCGACGACATGCCCGACGCGCAGAAGATACGCTTCTGCAACCGCGTGCGCGACTTTGCCATGCAGGCCTTCAACGACCGCGAGAAGGGCAAGCCGATGAAGCTGTTCGAAGAGGACGGCAGCGACGGCCCGCGCGTCATCAACCACATCATCAAGCGCATCTACGACGAACCGCAGATTTCGAGCCCGAAGAAGGCCGACGCCTTTGCGCGCGGTACCTGCAACGAATTGATGCATGCCACGTCGCCGGAATGAAGCCGGCCTGGAAGGCGCGTGGATGCTGGGCTGCAGGCCATCATGCCGTGAGACGTCCGTCCGGTGGGCGTCTGCGGCATGGCTGGCCCAGGATCGCCATTCCATGCGCCCTGCAGGCTGGTATCGCGTCGATTCTTGCGGCAGCGATTTCGATGGCTGCCACCCCGGCGTGCGCCACCGAAGGCGGTGGCAGCGTCTATCCCTATGGCCTCAACACCGTCGCCAGCGGCGTGCTGCCAAAGGCGGGAACCTACCTCTACAACTACAACGCCTGGTACAGCGCCGACACCACGCGCGATGACCGCGGCGAATCCGCGCTGCCGCACTTCCGTGCGTCGGTGCACGCCCACACGCTGCGCCTGCTGCAGGTTGCCGATTCGGTTCGGCCGCTCGGCGGCGAGTTCGCCTGGCTGCTCGCCCAGCCGTGGATCGAGGGGCGCATCGATCTCGGGCGCGCGGAAGGGGATGCCTCGGCCTTCGGCGACCTCACGGCCGGCGTGATGATCGGCTGGCACGGCGCCGGCTGGCACGCGATGACTGGCGTCGACTTCACCCTGCCCACCGGCGAGTACTCGCGCACCCGCCTGTTCAACCCGGGGCGCAACCAGTACGCCGCGACGCCTTATGTCGCCGTCACGACGCAGGTCGGCGAGCGCGTCGATGCCAACCTGCGCGCGATGCTCACGGTCAATGGCCGCAACCCCGATACCGATTACGAATCGGGCATCGAGTCGGGCCTCGACTACTCGCTCAATCTGCGCCTCGTGCCGCGGCTGTTCGTCGGCGTCAATGGCTACCTGCAGCATCAACTCACCGACGACGAGATCGACGGTAGCGCCGTGGCCGGCACCGGCCGGCGCGCGCACGTGTTCGCCTACGGGCCGCAACTGACCTATCGCGGCGACGGTTGGGGTGTCAGCGCCAAGCTGCAACACGAGACGAGCGCCCGCAACAAGGCGGAAGGCGACAAGCTCTGGTTGCAGTTGTTCTTCAGGCTCTGACCGGATTCGCGCGGGAAACCAGGCGTCGCGCGACGACGATAAGCCCCAGTGCACCGACGTTCATCAGCAACGCATAGACCACGCTCGGCACCGCCAGCATCGGCGAGCCGAGCACCGTCGCAGCAATGAAAATGCCGAGCGCCGCGTTTTGCAGGCCGCACTCCGCGGCAATCGCGATCGCGTCGCGCCGCGACAGGCGCAGCAGGGCAGCGATCGCGACGCCAGCGCCCATTACCAGCGCATTGAGTGTGGCGGTCGCCGGACCGACGCTGCCCATGTTGGCGAACAGCGCCTCGCGCTGGCTCACGAAGGTTGCGATCACGATCAGCAGGAACAGCAGCGTCGCGATGCGTCCTGCCGGCCGTTCGATGCGTGCCGCAAGGGCCGGGCGCCAGGCGCGGAGCAGCATGCCGGCAGCCACCGGCACCGTGGTGATGAAGAACACGCCGCGTACCAGCCGGCCCACCGGCAGGTCGACCGCGCCGCCGGCGCCGAGAAACGTCTGCAGTGCGAGATTGACCACCAGCGGCACCGAGGCCAGCGCGACGAGGCTGGTGATTGCCGTCAGCGTGATCGACAGTGCGGTTTCCCCGCGCGCGAGGTAGGTGATCAACCCGGAACTCGCACCGCCAGGGCAGGCGCCGAGAATCACCAAGCCGACCGCCATCTCCGGCGGCAGGCGAAACGCCAGTGCCAGCGCCCAGGCGGCCGCCGGCAGCACGATCAATTGTCCGAACAATCCGCCCAGAACGGCGCGCGGACGCTCCAGCAGCCGCGTGAAATCTGCCGGTACCAGCGTGATGCCGAGCGCGAACATGATGCAGGCCAGCGCCGCCGGCAGCAGCACGTCGATGATCGTCGGCGTCACAGCAGCATTCCGATCGCGAGCAGCGTGCCGAACGCCAGTTGGGCCAGCGCCGTCTGGCCCAGCACGGGATTGAGCGCGACGCCCTGCTTGCTGCGCATGTTGCGGATCGCGATCAGCGCAAGCGGCAAGGCGAGCAGAGCGAGCAGCGTGGCCGCGTGGGATCGGACACCGAAGGCGAGCCACAGCGGCAACGCGAACGGCAACAGCATCAGCGCCGCATGCAGCGAACGCGAACGTGCCGGGCCAAGCACCGCCGCCAGCGTGCGGCGCCCGGCCTTGCGGTCACCGTCGACGTCGCGGTGGTTGTTGACCAGCAGCACGGCTGCGGCCATCGCACCAAGTGCGAATCCCGTTGCGATCGCGACTGCCGACAGCCGGCCCGATTGCAGGTAGTGGCTGCCGCACACCGCGACGATGCCGAAGAACGCCAGAACGAACAACTCGCCGAGGGGCGAATGCGAAACCGGCCTCACGCCGCCCGAGTAGGCCCAGCCGGCGGCGATCGAGGCGAAGCCCAGCGCGAGAATCGCTGCACCGCCATGGATCACCAACCCGAGCCCGCACAGTGCAGCCGCCGCGAAAGCAAGCACACCGGCGCGCCGAACCTGGCGCGGCGTCGCCCAGCCGGCCGCAGTGACGCGCAGGGGGCCAACCCGCTCCGGGCGATCGTTGCCGCGCTCGAAATCGGCGACATCGTTGAGCAGGTTGGTGCCGATCTGGATCAGCAGCGCACAGGCGAGGGTGGCGAGAAAGACCGGGAAATTCAGCGCTGCGCCTTCGCTCCACGCGATTGCGCAGCCGACCACCACCGGTGTCAGGGCGATCGAAAGCGTGCGCGGTCGCGCCGCGGTCCACCACAGGTGCAGTCGCGAAGGCCGGGTGGCGATCTCGGCCAGGCGAGGTTCGGAAGGAATCATCCGTGCGGCCCGCTGCCTGCCACACCGACTGGCTGGATGAAGCGGGCGCGCGCAAGGCGCGGCGGCAGCATTGGGGTCATGAACGAACGGTATCGACTTTGGCGCATTCTAGCGTCGGATGCGACGCCAGCCTTGCCGGACATCAAGACGGCGGGCGTCGCGCCTACCGACTGCTGCAGGTAAGCTGAGGCCTGCTGCGACAAACGGCCCATGCCAGTGGAAGATCGATTCGGACCGGCTGCACGACTCTACTGCCTGTGGGCCGTGCTCGCCATTGGCGTGTCGATTGCCCGGGCAGGACTCACGGCCGAATCCGTCACGCGGCTGCTGGTCGTCGGCCTGTTGTTGCTACAACTGGCGGCGCACCCCATGCTCGTCCGCGCGTTGCCGTGGTGCACGCCGAAATGGCGCTTCGTGCTGATCGGCATGCTCCTCGCGGCGGTCGTCGAGGGTTTTCACATGATCTCGATGCCGGTGTTCGGTTCGCTGCGCATCGGCCAGGAAACCGGCATTGCGGGTGGCCTGCGCAACTACGCGCTGGATCTCGCCTTCACGCTGCCAGCCTACCTCGCGATCTTTTCGACCATCTGGTTCTTCGTCAACCGCTACCGCTATGGATTATGGGATTACATCGTCACGGCCGGTTTCGCCCAGGCGATCGGCGATGGCGGCCTGTTCTACTTCTGGAACGCGCCGGGCATGCTGCTCTTCCTGCCCTATCCGATGAGCAACTACCACGCCATCAACGTACTGCCCCTGCTCTCGGTGCGCGAATACCTGCCGGCTGACACAAGGCGTGTCGCGTCGCGCTACCTGATCGTTCCGGCGGTCATTGCCGCCTATCTGGCATGCGGTGCGATGATCCGGCTCGTCGGACGACGCTTCGGGTTCGAGGCCGGCTGAGCGGGTGTGCGGTCGATCAGCCCCAGAGATCCCATCGTCCGAACGCGATCGCCGCAATCGCAACCATGCCGTTGCAAATCGCATGAGCCCATATTGCGTCACTCATCCGGTTCCGTCGAATCAGGGCGAACGCGAATCCCGCGCCCGCAACGAAACCCGCGAGCCAGTTGGCGTGCATCAGACCGAACAGGCCCGACGATACGACGACTGCCAGCCAGGGCGTGCGCTCGAAGCCGAGATTTCCCGCCGGATGGCCGGCCAGCCGGGGCAGGAGGTACCCGCGAAATGCCAGCTCCTCGACAATCGGTACCGCGATGACCGAGCCTGCGACGCGAAAGGCGAGCCACAGGATCTGCAGTCCCGGGGGCAACTCGCGAAGGTCGGCAGCCAGCAACGCACCGCGTTCCGGGGCGGGCGGCACGAGAAGCAGCCAGGCGACGAACACGGCGAGTGCGATGCCGACCGTTGCAGCGTCCGGTAGCCCAAGGTGGCGGCGGTAGTGGTCGCGGTAGAACCAGATAGCGGCCAATGTGGCCACTGCAATCAACGGGTAGCCATGCCGGAACGTGCCTGACGAGGCAGCGTCCACCAGCATCGAGGCGCCGAGCGACACCATCAGCGGAACGAGCAATGCGCGCACGCTGGCAGCCGATGTGTCCCGCGTCGTGGTGGCGACTGCGTGGCCTAGGGGGCGCGAAACCCGATCCGCGACCAGGATCAGCGCAAGCGACACGCTGCAGAAGCCGATCCAACCCGCCTGGGAATGGAAGCCGCCAAGCGCAATCTCGCTCGAGAATGACGACCCGATCGCGATCAATGTGACGATGCGCAGAACGTTTGCGGTCCAGATTGCGATCACGCCAATCGGGAAAAGCCAAAAGACGGCCGGGAATCGCAACTGCGCGCGAAACATCCAGACGTAGAGGCCGAGAAACACGAGGATCATTCCGATCCCCTCGATGCCGGAACACTGCGGGGCAACATCGACCGCGAAAGACAGGGTTCCGACGATGTGTTTCGAACCGTGGTCGGCGAGCGGATAGAAGGCCGACAGGATCCACTTGACCGACTGGAGCGTGATCTCGGCGAGCAGCGGCCAGAGCAGTTGTGCCATCGTGCTGCAGGCCACGATCAGGATGGCGACACATCCGCAAAGAAGAATCGGGCGCGACCAAGCCCTGGCGATTGACCGCCATGATTCGAGCGGCGCTGCGATGAGAAGCAGGGGCGCGACAGCGAGGCCCCCGGACAGGAACCAAAGGCCAACCAGCGATACGGATGCCTCGCGGGTCGGTCCCAGCACATTCCCCGTGAGGAACCAGAAGACGGACATCAGGACCAGATGCAGGGCAAGCCACCCGGACCAGAGCCTGTCACCCGGAACCAGGAACGCCGCCCTCACTTCGCTGTTCATCCGAAACGCCAGGATGAAAACGCAGGCCGAAAACGCAACCAGCGTCTTGGCGATCAACGCGAGGTTACCGACAAGCAGATCGGCAAACCCGCCACCGCCGCGGCCTTCCGGTGTCTCGAAGGCAATCGTCATTGCCAGCAGTTCCACCAGGAGAACTGCTGCGACCAGCAGCCATCGCAACACAGGCGGGGAGAACCCCGACCTGTGTTGCATGGCTGAAATCGTCTGAAAGAGCGGGCTGTTCAAGTCGCGCTGCCGGCTACGGGATGTTCGGCTTCCACGCGACAGTGCAACGCGGACCGACGATCAGGCGCGGCGGCGACGTACTTCCCAGGCGAGCAACAGAGCACCTGCAAGCAGGGCGATCGCCTTCGCGCCGGACGACGCATCAATCTCGGGCACGCTCGCAACCGGCGGGTTGGAAGGTTGGGGCGGCTTCGGTGGCGTGCTGCAAAGAAAAGGGATCCAGTTGCACAAACCGCCCCACGATCCCCCCGCCGCATGCGCACCACTTGCGGAACCGAACAGGAACAATGCAGAGCAAACCAGTAAGAATTTCTTCATCGGATGACCTCGTTTGTTTTGTTTGTATGGACGCGTTCGCGACAGCGCTTGCACGTCCGGGGAATGCCTGCTTCGACCATCGCGGCGATTTCATTTCCCGTGACTTAAATTATCTTTAAGCATTTTCCCGGTCAAGAGGGAAAGCCGCGAATCCTGCTTCTCGTCGCCTCGATCGTGAGCGATGTCACGGTCGTGATCGGAACTGGTGCCATGGTCGCCGATACCGGTTACTGCGTTCGATGGAAAAGCCTTGCGAATGGAGAAGTGGCGTAGGTCATTGTCCTTTGGGGGCAATTGCGCACAGATCGACGATTCGGGGGTCTCCGGGCTCCGGTCGGGCGTGCGCGCGGCGGAAGGCACGTGTCGAGTTCCAGTGGTTCCAGGAGCGTGCCTCGGTGTCGAAGAAGGCGGTCGGTGAAATTTTGTTGCACTGACCGCTGCAATCGTCGCTGGCCGCGAATCCGCGCCACAAACCGCGCGTCACCGGATGCGTTCGCGCTCAGCTTCGTCGCGTACGCGACGTCGGCATCACGATTGCGTCGCCGTCGATCACCACTTTGCCGCCGACGGTGCACACGGTATCGAGCGTCACGCGCCCCTTGTCGGCCAGCACGTCCCTTACGGTTACCGTGGCGTGCACGGTGTCGCCCGGACGCACTGGCGCCCTGAAGCGCAGGTTCTGTCCGAGGTAAACGGTGCCCGGTCCCGGCAATCGGCCGGCGATCGCCGCGGAGATCACGCTGGCAGTCAGCATGCCGTGCGCGATGCGGCCCTTGAACTGCGTGGTCTGCGCGAACTCCTCGTTGATGTGCATGGCGTTGTTGTCGCCCGACGCGGCGGCGAACAGCACGATGTCCGCCTCGGTGATGGTCTTGGCGAAGGTTGCGCTCATGCCGGTCGCGAGATCTTCGATGTCGTAGCCGTTCTGGTCGTTCATGGCTTCTCCGGGGCGGGGATGGGGGGCAGTCAGGATGCGAGTGGACGCGGACGCGCTTGGCGCCGGCGCGAAGCTTACCGGAGTCGATGCCGGAAGGCGGCACGTGCGTGCGGTGCCTGGCAGAAACTCGGCTCGACCGCCCGTGCTTTGAACACTGCCTGCGGGGTTCGCGCTACGATCCGGCAAGCGGCGGCCGCGATTGCGATTGTTTCCGCGTCGCACCGCGGCGGGAGGTGGCACGCTTCGGTGGCGACGCCATCGACGATTACCCGGCAGCTTTCAGGAGGCAGGATGGAAACCCGGCGCATTGCCGTCATCCCCGGCGACGGAATCGGACGCGAGGTGGTTCCGGAGGGGTTGCGCGTACTCGAGGCAGCGGCCCGCAAGTTCGGATTCACGCTGCAATTCGACGAATTCGACTGGAGCTGCGAGTACTACCTGAAGCACGGCGCGATGATGCCGGAGGACTGGAAGCAGCGCATCGGCGGCCACGATGCGATCTTCTTCGGCGCCGCCGGCTGGCCAGCCACGGTGCCGGACCACGTTTCGCTGTGGGGTTCGCTGCTCAAGTTCCGGCGCGAGTTCGACCAGTATGTGAACCTGCGCCCGGTGCGGCTGATGCCCGGCGTGCCGACGCCGCTGGCCGGGCGAAAGGTCGGCGACATCGACTTCTGGGTGGTGCGGGAGAACACCGAAGGGGAGTACTCCAGCGTCGGCGGGCGAATCTTCGAAGGCACCGACAGCGAGACCGTGGTGCAGGAGAGCATCTTCACCCGTCGCGGCGTCGATCGCATCATGCGCTTCGCCTTCGAACTGGCGCGACGCCGTCCGAAGAAACACGTGACCTCCGCCACCAAGTCCAACGGCATCTCGATCTCGATGCCCTACTGGGACGAACGCTTCGCCGAGATGGCGACGCACTATCCCGATGTGCGAACCGACAAATACCACATCGACATTCTGACTGCGCACTTCGTTCGCAACCCGGACTGGTTCGACGTGGTGGTTGCGTCCAACCTGTTCGGCGACATCCTTTCCGACCTGGGGCCGGCTTGTACCGGCACCATCGGCATTGCACCCTCGGCCAACCTGAATCCGGAGCGCACGTTCCCCTCGCTCTTCGAACCGGTGCACGGTTCGGCGCCCGACATCTACGGCAAGGGCATCGCCAACCCCATCGGCCAGATCTGGTGCGGGGCGATGATGCTGGACCACCTCGGCTTCGTGCAAGCCGGCGATGCGGTGGTCAAGGCGATCGAAACCGTTCTTGCCGACGGCCCGCGTACGCCCGACATGGGTGGAGATGCGAAAACGGTTGACGTCGGTTGCGCGGTTGCGGCCGCGATCGAGGGACATGCCCTTTGACCGCGACCGCGGCTCCGGCTACTTCAGGGAGAGAAGGTATGCAATGACGTCGGCACGCGCAGCGGCGTCGCCCAGGCCGTCGTATTTCATTTTTCCGCCGGGAACGGCCTTCTTCGGCGCGGCAACATAGGCATCGATCTTTTCCGGCGTCCATACAATGCCGCTTTGCTTCATGGCGTCGGAATATGAGAACTCGGCAATGGTGCCGGCCTTCCGGTTGAGCACGCCAAACAGTGGGGGTCCCTTCTTGGCCTTTCCTTCTTTCGGGCTGTGGCAGTCGCCACATTCCTCGGCAAAGGTGTCGGCCCCCTTTTTTGCATCGCCGGCGGCGAGTGCAGGCGGAACGCAAGCCGATAGGGTTGCCCAGCCGAGCATGGCGAAACCCCAACGCGATGACCGGGTGAATTTGCGCTTGCCCATCAGAACGCGGTCCATGCAAATACGGAGATCGTATTGTTGTCGCGCGCGCGCCGATCGTTTCCGTTGTCGTCGAGGAAATGCTTGCCGCCGTCGAAGCGGTTATAACCGGTGTATTGCACCCCCAGCCGCAGGTTTGCCCAGGGTGCGCCCCAGGATGATTCCTTGCCGAACGGGGTCCAGTCGCCCTGCAGCGTGTAGCCCGAGGTATTGCCGCGGCCCGTGTAGGAAGCGCCGTTCAGGGTAGCGTCCTTCGTGGTCCGCGCGTCGAAAACGCCGGCCGTCAAACCCCACGTCTGCATGTAATGGTAGGACGCGGCGAGCCTCCACTGGTCGAGGCGGTTGCTCCGGTGATCCGCGCCCTCGGTGCCGAACGTGTAGTTGAGTTTCTGCCATTCCCTCGTGTAGCTCGCGTTTACCGTGTAGATGTGTTCACGATTGCCGAGGAACTGGTATGCGGCGTCGATGCCGATGTCGCGGTAGCGGTCGGCGGTGCCGAGGTCGGCCCGATCCGGCTGCAGTTTCGCATTGAAGCCGAACAGGCCCACCGAGAAGTTATCCCGCTTCATGTCCTTCATGTAGGCGACACGCCAGTAGGTGCCGAGGCCCTTGAACTTGCCCGGATCGTCCGCATGAATTCGCTCGAGGGTCTTCGCTGACAAGGTGTCATAGAGACCCAACTCAGCGTAGAAATTCTTGTCCCACAGCGTGTAGGCGTTCAAACCGATCACGCTGCTGGCCAGATTTTCCACCAGCGGTGAGGGGCCTGTCCCAAACCCGAAATCCGGGGATGTGTAAGGAAATCTCCATTGGCCCAACGTGTTGAACGGGTCCGTGAGGGTCGGGTTGCTGTTCAGGGAAACGCCGAAGATGCCCTCCTTGTCACCAGCCTTGTATGGGGTTGCAAAGCGAATATCGACCTGGTCCAGTGCAGAACGCCGGTCTATGTCCGAGTAAGTCCATTGGACGAAGCTGCCGACGGAGTCGGAGAATCGCCCAGCAAGGAAGGCAGAAACCTCCTGAATCGCAAAATTGTTGTTGTCGCTGTAGTGCGGAACGTCTTCGGGAAACTTCTTCGATGTGTGTGTCCAGTTGGCGACGGCCATGCCCGACAAGGGAATCTTGGTACCTTTGCCGTCCGTGTCGGTGTAGCCGCCGAGCTTGAATTGAACGCCGAACGGGGTCAATTGCGGTCCGAATCCTCCGACGTGACAGGCCGCGCAATCGGACCCCGTCTGACGCGCATAGCTCGGTAACGCGTGGGCAGCGGGAACCAATGCTCCGCAAAGGGCGAATGCGCCGCAGTGCAGCGCGGCCTTGCGCATCGACTGCCGGAAGCGGTTCAGAAATGACATTGTCTCGATCTTCATGATAGTCCTCATGGTGGTCGCGCCTCGAGCAGTCGAACGCTCGAAGCCCGCGGTCACGTCGGACTATATGACAACGAATCTTGCGAAATCCTGAAGCTCCCGAAGCGGTCGCCGGTTCGCGAATGTTGCCGTCAGGAAGCCGCAAGGAAGGATCGTCGATCATCTTCCGATCAGGCGGGATTCGGAGAATGGCGTGAAATTCTGGTGGGGAAAGAACAGCGACTCGTTGTCTTGGCGGCGATATCTGGGGTGGCAATCGGTTGTTTTGATGGCCGTTGGCGGAATCGTGGTACTGGGCGCCAGATCCTCGCTCGAACAGACCAATACACTCGAGTTTTGTATCTCCTGTCATGAAATGAAGGACAATAATTTCGAGGAATACAGTCATACCATCCACGCGCGAAACCGTACCGGCGTGAAGGCGATCTGCTCCGACTGCCATGTTCCACACGAATTCGTCGATACGATGCTGCGAAAGCTTGGCGCCGCAAACGATGTCATCCAGCATTTCGCGGGTGCCATCGATACGCGCGAGAAGTTCGAGGCACGCAGAACCGAAATGGCGACGAAGGTATGGCAGCGCATGAAAGCGACGGATTCGCGCGAATGCCGGCATTGTCATGACACAACGGCCATGGCGCCGGAGATGCAGGGTAGGACGGCCCAGAAACAGCACCTGAAGGTTCAGGCGGGTGAAAGGACGTGCATCGATTGCCACTTTGGAATCGCGCACAAGGAACCTGCCGGCGGGGTGGAGCCAAAGGATGTCGTTGCACGGAATGCAGGAAATTGAGCAATGCGAATCCTGGTGATCGAGGACGATGAACTGGTTGCCAGTGGCATCAAGCACGGCCTTCCAAAATCCGGCTACACCGTCGATCTCGTAGGGTCCAGCGAGGCAGCGGAGGAGTTTCTCAAGACGGAGCGCTTCGACCTTGCCGTGGTGGATATCGGCCTGCCAGGCGAGGACGGGCTTTCCTTCATCCGCCGTTTGCGAAGCCGGCGGGATTCGCTTCCTATACTGATTCTTTCGGCGCGTACGCGCCTCGAGGACACCATCAAAGGGCTGGATGTCGGGGCGGACGACTATATGGTCAAGCCGTTTCGCCTGCCGGAACTCGCGGCGCGCATCCGTGCGCTGATCCGCCGTTCCAATTCGATCGCGGACTCCTGCCTGCGGCATGGTCCGCTCGTTCTGGACATTGCTGCTCACTCGGGAACGCTCGCGGGCGTGCCGTTGGAGTTGACCAATCGCGAGTGGGCGATTCTGGAGATGCTCCTCATGGCGTCGCCGAATGTCGTGAGCAAATCCCGACTGGTACAGGCGCTCGCGGGTTGGGACAAGGACATCACCCCGAATGCGGTCGAGGTTCATGTGTCCCGGTTGCGTCCAAAACTCTCGGCCGGTGGGGTCGGGATACGGACGGTTCGAGGCATCGGGTACCGGATCGATCCAGTACCCGATCCATGACACGAACCATGACGAGAACAACGTCCAGTCTGCGCAAGCGGTTGCTGCTCGTGATCATTACGCCGCTGTGCCTGATATCGGCTGTCGGCGCGATGGTCGACTATGGCATTGCGCGTGTAACGGCGGATGCGGCGTTCGATCAGTCGCTCGCCGACGCAGTCCTCGACATCGCATCCCACATCCAGACGGACGGAATCGAGCCGGCCGTGCGGCTGTCAGCCGAGGCAGAGGCCATGTTGCGCAACGATCCCTCGGACAAGATCTTCTATTCGATCCGGGACGGCAATGGCGCGATCCTTGCGGGTGATGGAGACCTGCCCGTGCCGATCGGGCAGGCTGCGACCGCGATGACGCCGTATTTCCAGAACAGCATTTTTCGAGGTGCGCCGATCAGGCTGGCCGTGCATTGGATCGATGCGCCGCGTGGCGGCATCATGATTGCGGTTGGCGAGACCCTGAACAAGCGGAACCGTGTCAGTCGCCGCATCATGACGACGATGGTGATGCCGGGCCTGGCGGTGATCTTCGCGACCGTGCTGGCAGTCTACTTTGGCGTTCGACGTGGACTCCAGCCGCTCGACCAGGTCGAGGGCGAGATAGCGAGTCGTTCCGCGCGCGATCTTCGCGAGATAGATTCCGCGGGTCTGCCGCGCGAAATTCGACTGCTTGTCGAACGTCTGAACGATCTGTTCCGATTGCTGCGCGAAGCGGCGGCCTCTCAGCAACGGTTCCTGGCGGATGCGGCCCATCAGCTGCGTACGCCACTTACCGGCCTGCAGACGCAGATCGAATTGGCGGCGAGCGAGAGCGGGTTCGAATCGAATGTCGAACGAATGAGACGAATCAACGAGGCGACGCAGCGGATCGGACATCTCGTCAATCAACTTCTGATCTACGCGCGGACCGATTCGGAAAGCAATTTGCTTCAGGAACCCGAGCAGGTGGCGCTCGACCAACTCGTCGAGCAGTCGGCATCGCTGTTTCTCGATCCTGCCCTGGGCAAGGGGATCGACATCGGCTTCGATGCGCTTCCGGCCGTGGTGACCGGCGTGCCGTGGATGATTCGCGAGGCCTTGGCCAACCTGATCGACAACGCGCTGCGATATACGCAGTCCGGCGGCGTCGTGACGGTCAGCAGTCGCAGTACGGCGCGGGCGGCCATGCTGTGCGTCGAGGACAACGGGCCCGGCATTCCCGAAACGGAGCGACACAAGGTGTTGGGGCGCTTCTACCGGATCGCCGGTTCTCCCGGCAACGGATGTGGTCTCGGTTTGGCGATCGTCTCGGAGGTCGCAAACTTCCATCATGCGTCGCTCGAGTTGGCGCGCGCCGAGTCCGGCGGGCTGAAAGTCTGCCTGATCTTTCCGCTTGCCGATGCAACGGCAATGCCGAAGCCGAACACGTAGTCGGGGGGCCGGGCGCCAGCGCCGATGTCCGGACCACAACCGAGCAGACCGGTGTCGGCGCGCCGCCTGTAGCGACGCGTTACCTCGCGTCTTTGCTGTCGGTGGAGCCGCAGTTGGCTGCAGCCGCAGTCTCCGAAGCGTGGTATCCGCGCCGGTACGACAGCCATTTCAGTATCGTTTCGTAGATCGCCGCGGGTTCGGCGGGCTTGATGATGGAATCGTCCATCCCGGCATCAAGGCAATGCTGCCGGTCTTCCTGAAACGCATTTGCGGTCATCGCAAGGATCGGCACGCGATGTGCCAGCGGCAGGCGGCGGATCTGGCGCGTTGCGTCGAGGCCGTCCATCCGGGGCATCTGCCTGTCCATCAGGATCAGATCGTACCGATTGATGCCGGCGAGCGTTACCGCTTCGATGCCGTCCTCCGCGACGTCGACCTCCATGCCGACGTCTTCCAACAGGACGAGTGCCACTTCCCGATTGACCATCTCGTCCTCGACGAGCAGGATTCTCGATCCGCTGAAATCGCGTGACAAGACCGACTCCGGCAACTCGTCGCACGGCGCTTCCACGCCTGCGGAGGGCGCGGCGCTCTTGCGCAATCGCGCGGTCAGCCAGAACGTGCTGCCGCTGCCCGGCTGACTGGTGACGCCGCTGTCGCCGCCCATGAGTTGGGCAAACCGGCGGGCAATGGCCAGACCGAGGCCGGTGCCGCCGTAGCGGCGCGTGGTCGAGTTGTCGGCCTGCTCGAAGTTGCTGAAGAGGCGAGCCATCGCCTCCGGCGGAATGCCGATGCCGGTGTCCTCGACCTCGAACCGCATCATGACGTCCTCGCCGGTCTCCTCGACGACCCGGCAGCGGATCTTGACCGTACCCGATTCGGTGAACTTCACTGCATTGGTGGCGTAATTGAGCAGGGCCTGTTGCAGGCGCGTCGGATCGCCGATGAGCGGGCAGGGAGGCTGCTCGACGTCGAGTTCGACGCGAAGATTCTTCGCCAGCGCACGCTCGTTGACCAGACTTTCCACGTTGCGCATCACGGTGCCGATCGCCAGTTCGGTCTGCTCCAGTCCGAACTTTCCGGATTCGATCTTCGAGAGATCGAGAATGTCGTTGATGATCGCCATCAGATGGCCGGCGGCGGCGCTGATCTTGTCCAGCTTGTCGGTCTGCACCGGTGTCGCCTCGCCGCGGCGGAGCAGGTGGGTGAGGCCGATGATGGCGTTCATCGGCGTGCGGATCTCATGGCTCATGTTGGCGAGGAATGCGCTCTTTGCACGCGTCGCCGCTTCGGCGGATTCGGCCCGTCGGGCCAGTTCGGCCTGCATGTCGGCGATCTGGCGTTCTCGCAGCTTGCGCTCCCGGTTGTCCACCAGGGTCGCGCGATTCGCGACAAACCGTCGCGCCGCATCCTGGATCATGTCCGCACTGATCAGCACCGGCAGCACGCTGCCGTCCTTGCGGACGAAGTCGTATTCGATGTCGCGCACCTTCCCGCTTCGCCTCGATTCGTCGGATCGCTGTTCGAACAGCACGGCGCTTTCCTTGGTCATGAACGCGGTGATGTGCCGTCCGATCATCTCCTCGCGGGCATAGCCGAGCATTTCCTGTTCGGTCCGGTTGACGGCGATGATGACTCCATGCGCATCGAGAGAATGATAACCGCATGGCGCGAGGTCGTAGAGGTCGGCGATTTCGCGCGCCTTTTCCTCAAGCCGGCGATTGGCCTCGGCGAGCGCCAGCGTGCGCTGGTCGACCAGCGCTTCGAGGTGGCGCCTGTGCTGATCCAGCTCGCTGGCCATCTGCTTGCGTTCGGTGACGTCTTCCTGCACCGCCACGTAATGGGTGATGGTGCCGTCCGTCTGGCGCAGGGGGGCGATGATGGCCGCATTGATGAACTGGCTGCCATCCTTCCGGCGATTGACGAATTCACCCGTCCATACCTGCCCGAGGTAGAGCGTGTTCCAGAGGTCGACGTAGGTCGATGTCGGCGTTTCCTGCGTGCGAAACAGGTTCGGGTTGCGGCCGATCAGTTCCTCACGCGAATATCCGCTCATGCGCTGGAAGGATTGATTCACGTACTCGATGATGCCGTCGAGATCGGTGATGACGACGCCGGCCGGATTCTGTTCGATCGCCAGTGACAGCTTGCGCAGGTTTTCTTCCGCCAGCCGGCGCTCGGTGATGTCGCGATTCACCCCTCGCCGGCCGAGGAAGCGTCCGTTGCCATTGCTGATCGGCCGGCAGACATGCTCGATCCAGCGCATCGAGCCGTCCCGGTGCCGGATGCGGAACTCGAGCGGGTTCGCATCCTGCGTCATCCGGTCGGCCACGTGATCGAGATAGGCCGTGCGGTCGTCCGGGTGGATCAGCCGCGTCATCAGCTCCGGATCGTCGAGGAAATCGCTTGCGGCGTAGCCGTAGATGCGCTGCGCCGCCGGCGAGAGGTAAACGAAGCGGCCGTCCTCGCCGAGCCAGAAAACGCAGTCGGTCGCGTGTTCGGCCATCATGCGGAACTTCTCTTCCGAGTTCCGCAGTGCCAGTTCGGCCTGCTTGCGCTCGGTGATGTCCTGCACGGTGCCGTGCATCTCGACGACTTCTCCGTCTGCATCCAGGGTCGGCGTGCCGCGGGCCGTGATCCAGCGTCGGCTGCCGTCGGGGCGAACGACCTCGGCATCGCAGGCATAGGGCGTTCCGGTGGCCAGGGCGCCTTCCACCGCGCTGGCCAGATCGGACCAGCCTTCGATCGTGAAGTACTGACGTACCTCGGGATACACGGCCGGAGGCAGTGCCGGATCGCGCCCGTAGATGTGATAGACCTCTTCCGACCACACGTGCGCGCCGGTGCGGACATTCCAGTGCCAGCTGCCGATGCCGGCGAGGCGCTGCGCTTCGCGCAGCGCTGCTGCACTCTCTTCCAGGGCGCGGCGGGCGTTCACGCGTTCGGTGATGTCTTCGGTGAAGATCATGATGCCGCCGATGGTGCCGTCCGCAGCAAGCCAGGGACGAACCTCCCAGCGCAGCCACTGCCGGGTGCCGTCGGCCCGCGGGAAACAATCCTCCTCGCACTGGACGACCTCGCCTGCCAGCCCGCGGCGGTGGACCGTCTTCCACGCCTCGCCGATCTCGGGAAACACCTCGTAGTGGGCGCGGCCCACGAGCTCGCCGGCAGCCAATCGGAAGTCGTCGCACCAGTGGCGGCTCGCGGCGAGATAACGCATCTCCCGATCGAACATCGCGAGCGCGACCGGCGCATGTTCGATGAACAGGGACAGCACCCCTTCGCGCTCGCGCAGCGCGTTTTCCGCCCGGCGGCGGGCGGTGATGTCCTGCAGCATGCCGCGCAAGCCGTCGATGCGGCCGGACGCATCGCGGGTGACCTCGCCGCGGATCATCACCCAGCGCCGTTCGCCATCGTCGCGCACGACTTCGGCGTCGATCTCGTACGGCGTGCCCTTGGACAAGGTTTGCTCGAGTGCTTCGCTAAGCCGTGACCAGCTCTCCGGCGTGTAGTACCTGGCGACCTCGGGTACGCGCGCCGGAGGCAGGCTTTCGTCGCGCCCGAATATGCGATAGACCGCGGGCGACCAGGCGTGGGTGTCGCTGTGCAAGAACCAGCGCCAGTGCCCGATCTCCGCGATGCGCAGGGTTTCCTTGAGCGACGCCTCGCTCCGCAGCAGGGCGCGGCGCGCACCGTCGAGTTCGGCGATGTCGCGGTAGGAGACGAAGAAATTGCCGTCGGGCAGTCGGGTAGCGCTGATGTCGACCGGCAGGGTACGGCCGTCCTTGTGGCGAAGCTCGTATTCGCGGCGCAGGCTGCCAACGGTGCGCAGCGCCGCGACGTCCGCATCGAGACGCGATGCCGCCCCGGGCGGAACGAGGTCGCGCATCCTCATCGCCGCCAGTTCTTCGCGCGCATAGCCCAGCTGGCGCACGGCCGCGTCGTTTGCGTACAGATGGCGTCCGTCCTTGTCGGTGATGAACACCGCGTCGGGCGCCGAAGCCAGAACCTGCGCCAGTCGCGCATCGCTTTCCGTTGCCCCGGCGCGCCGGGCCAGCACACTCCAGCGTTGGCTCAAGAGGCTGAAGAGGATTCCCATTGCAATGAAGGTCGCAATGGAGAAGCCGGAACTCAATGATTGCAGCGCCAGCGACATCTGAGGCGGCAGGAAGGCATAGACGACGATCGCCGCCGAAAACAGCGTGGCGAAGATGCCGCCGCGCAGTCCGGTCAGCATCGCGGCCGCAAAGACGGCCGGGTAGAAAAGCGTCCAGGCGTAAGGCCTGAGCAGATCCCACGCCGTCCACTGGATGACGAGGGCGACCAGCGGAAGCGACAGGGCGACGGCGAGCCAGGAAATCGATGCGGTTCCCTCGCCGGCGGGCGGATTCAGGTTGGAGATCAGCTTGTCTTGCACGACAGCAATGCGGCGGCGCCCGTTGCGGATCGCGAAGCGCGACCGTTTCGATGGTTCCCGATGATGCGGCGGGGCCGCGTGGTTGTCTGTCAGGTTTACCTGACAGCGATGCCGGACGGGACGTCGACTAGGGCTGGCCGTGCAATGCGGCGAGCGCCGCCAGCTCCGCGTTGCTATGGACGTCGAGCTTGTCGAGGATGCGGCGCCGGTAGGTCGATACGCTCTTCGCGCTGACGTCGAGCGTGGTGGCGATCTGCACCAGGCTGTCGCCCTGGAGCAGTCCCTGCATGACCTCGATCTCGCGTCGAGACAAGTGATCGAACGGGTTGCCGGAGCCGGAGCGGGTCGGGTCGTTCGGCTGATGGCCGCTCTTTACACGACGCGGAAAGCTGGTGCCGCCGGCGGCGATGCGCCGGATCGCCCGCACCAGTTCGGCGCTGTCCGCGCTCTTGCTGACAAAGCCCTGGGCGCCGGCACGCCGCGCGTAGTCCAGGTACTGCTCCGGCGGGTACATCGAAAAGAACAGCACGGGCAGCATGATGCCGTCGGCTCGCAACGCCTCGAGCACCTGCACGCCACGTCGGCGCGGCATCGAGACATCGAGCAGCAGCATATCGGCAGGCAGCGTCCGGGCCAGACGTTCGGCTTCGACGCCGTCTGCCGCTTCGGCGGCGACCTCGAGATCGGTCGTGCGGGCCAGCATGTCACGCAGCCCTTGCCGCACGACCTGGTGATCGTCGCCGACGATGATGCGCAGTTTGCTCATGCATGCCGCCCGAGAGGAATGCGGGCGATCGCGGTGGTGCCTCCGGGCCCGGAATCGATTTCGATCGCGCCACCGTGGCCGCGCACGCGCTCGCGCAGCCCGGCGAGCCCGAAACCCCGGGTCGCCGCGTGCGCGGCAAAGCCATGCCCGTTGTCGGCGACGCGCAACGACCAGCCTCGCGCACTTTCGCCGAGCGTGACCTTGACTTCGGTCGCGCCGGCGTGACGCGCGACATTGGTCAGCAACTCCTGCAGCATGCGGAACAGATCGATCCGCAGTGCCGCGTCCGGCTCCGTGCGCAACCGTGCAATGCGTCCGCGGGTGCGAATGCCGGTGGCGCGGGTCCATTCCGCGAGATACCAGCGGCAGGTTTCGGCCAGCCCCAGATCGTCGAGCGCGGGCGGACGCAGGCGTGTGCAGATGTCGCGGGTGGTCTCGGCGGCGGCATCGGCCATTGCGACGATCTCTCGCAACTCTGCCGCCCGCACCGGATGGGTGTCCGCGAGATCCTGCGCCAGCGCCGCCAGTCGCAGGCGCATGCCGGTCAAGGTCGCGCCGACGTCGTCGTGCACGTCGCGGGCAAGCGCCGCGCGCTCCTGCTCCAGCGCGTTCTGCTGATGCATCGCGAGCTGTTCGAGACGCAACCGTGCCTGCTCGAGTTCGGCCTCGAGCCGCTTGCGCTCGGTAATGTCCTCGGCGGCACAGAGCAGGCCGTCGACGCGGCCATGCGCGTCGAATTGCGGTTCGACGATCAGGTCGAAGCAGCCGGTCTGGCCAGCGTGGGTCACCCAGATTTCCTCGCGCGTGCCGCGCCGGGTGCGCAATACGCGCTGCTTGAGCTTGAGCAGCGGCGCGTGCGGATCGCCGAGCACCTCCAGTTCGGTGCGGCCGATCAGCGATGTTTCGGTTGCGCCAAGCTTGGGGTTCGCGATCCAGGTGTAGCGCAGTTGCCGGTCCTGCCGGAACACCAGCAGCGGCGTGATCTTCAGCGCAACGCGCAGGCGGGATTCGCTCTCCCGCAGCGCGGCCTCGGCCTGCTTGCGGGCAGTGATGTCGGTCAGCATGCCGATCAGAAAACCGGTGCCGTCCAGCTCGACGATGGTTGCCGAGAGCAGCAGGTCGCCTTGCTCGCTGGTCCGGCGGCGGAATCGCCCCTCGAGGCCGGAGATGGGCTGGCCTTCTTGCAGGGCTTTGAGCATCGCGGTTCGCTGCGCGTGGTCGACCCACAGCCCGAGCTGGAGCGATGTGCGGCCCAGCACCTCCTCGCGCCGATAGCCGAACAGACGGAGGAATGCATCATTGACCTCCACGAACCGGCCGTCCGACAGGCGCGTGATGCCGATGCCGAGGTGGCTGTGGCGGAAGACCGCCTCGAACAGGCCTTCCACCCGGTTTTCGATTCTGGTGGCTGTTCGCGCTTGAGTGGGCATGAGATCGTGATCCTGCGGGCAAATCAGCGCGCGACGTGCGCGCCTGCGGCTGGATTCTAGGCGTTCGCGAGGCGGGTGGCGGGGGCGGGGTCGCAAGGCGCGGCGGCGACGGGGCTCCGACGTTCCGAATTTCGTGGGCCGCTTGACGCCTTCGGCTCGAATATTTATGCTGATGACTGACTGGTCAGTTATTAAAGCCCGATTAAATGGGGTGTCGATCGCGGGCAATCGCGCTGCGCGCCGATTCACCGGCCGGGCCGACAGGATTGGAAATCGTGGAGAGTCACACGCAACCGCAGGAATCGCGCCCCCGTTTCGCGCGCCGCAAGGAGGCGCGGCCGCAGGAACTGACGGCGGCCGCGCTCTCGCTGTTCGTCGAGCGCGGTTTCGCTGCCACACGGCTGGACGAGATTGCCGCACGCGCCGGCGTGTCGAAAGGCACGCTCTATCTGTATTTCGATAGCAAGGAAGCGCTGTTCGAAGCCGTCATCCGCGAGGGTATCGTACCGGCGCTGGAAGAGGGCGAGGCGTTGTTCGAGCGCCATCGCGACGATCCTGCCGCCCTGCTGCACGAGCTGCTGCTCGGCTGGTGGCAGTTGATCGGCGCCACCGACCTCGGCGGCATTCCGAAGCTGATGATGGCGGAAGCGCAGAATTTTCCCGATGTCGCCAAGTTCTATTTCGACGAAGTGATGGCGCGTGGCCGCGAACTGGTGCGCAAGGCAGTCCAGTCGGGGGTTGATCGTGGCATATTCCGGACCGTGAATACCGATCAGATCGTCAACGTCCTGATGGCGCCGCTGCTGCACCTGGCGACCTGGCGCTATTCGTTCGCCTGCTGCGACCCCAAGGGCATGCAACCCCAGGCGTATCTCGAGTCCTACCTCGACCTCGTATTCAATGGATTGCTCGTCGGGCGCATGGAGGCAGGGCGATGAGGCCGTTTCTTGCGGCAGTTGCGGGCCTCGTCCTTCTGGCGGGCTGTGCCAAAGAACAAGCCGCGGTGGAAGTGGTGCGCCCGGTGCGGACCGTGACCGTTGCCGCGGAACATCCCGGCATGCAGCTCGAATTCTCCGGCGAGGTGCGGCCGCGCTACGAATCACGCCTCGGCTTCCGTGTCGGCGGCAAGCTTGCCAAGCGGCTGGTCGACGTCGGTGCGAGCGTCAAGAAAGGTCAGGTGCTGGCGCAGCTCGACCCGCAGGATCTGCGGCTTGCGGAGGCGGCGGCACGGTCAAACGTGGCGTCGGCCACCAGCCAGTACGAACTGGCGCGGGCAGACCTTGCACGATTCCGCGACTTGCGTGCCCGGAATTTCATCAGCCAGGCCGAGCTGGACCGGCGCCAGGCGGCACACGACAGCGCGCTGGCACAGCTCGAAGCAGTGCGGGCGCAAGCCAGCATCCAGGACAACCAGGCTGTATATACCGTGCTGCGCGCCGATTCCGACGGCGTGATCACCGCGGTCGAGGCCGAGGCGGGGCAGGTCGTCACGGCGGGGCAGACCGTCGTGCGCCTGGCGCAGACCGCCGAGAAGGAGATCGCCATCGCCGTGCCGGAGGACAAGGTCGAAGCCGCGCGTCGTGCCCAGCGGATCGCGGTATCCCTGTGGGCGACGCCGGGCAGCGAGACGCCGGGCCGCATCCGCGAGGTGGCGCCGGCAGCCGATCCGGCAACGCGCACCTATGCGGTTCGCGTGGCGGTGGCCGATCCGCCGCAGCAGATGCGCTGGGGCATGACGGCGACGGTGCGCTTTGCCGAGCAGGCCGCGGCGCCGCTGATCCGCCTGCCGCTGTCGTCGTTGCTGCGACAGGGCGAGCAGACCGTGGTCTGGGTTTATGACCCGAAATCGTCGACGGTCAACACCACGCCAGTGTCGGTGGCCGGGCCGAACGGCAACGACCTGATGGTCAGCAACGGCCTTGCGCCGGGACAGGTCGTGGTGACGGCCGGTGCGCACCTGCTGCAGCCCGGGCAGCGCGTCAAACTGTTGCCCGGCGACACCCGCCCCGCCGTCGCGGCGCCGGAGGTCGGCGGCCGCAACGGTTCCTGAGCCGGCATCGCGATGGGCGGATTCAACGTTTCGGAGTGGGCGATCCGCCATGCGGCGTTGACGCGCTACCTGCTCGTCCTGTTGCTGGTCGGCGGCATCTACGCCTACTTCAAGCTCGGCCAGAACGAAGACCCGGACTTCACGTTCCGTGTCATGGTGATCACCGCCAACCTGCCGGGCGCGAGTCCCGAGCAGGTCGAACTGCAACTGACCAACCCGATCGAGCGCAAGCTGCAGGAGACGCCCTGGCTCGACAAGGTGCGCAGCTACTCCAAGGCGGGCGAGGCGCTCATCTTCGTTTACCTGAAGGGCGCGGTGCCGCCGCGCGATGTACCGGAGATCTGGTATCAGGTGCGCAAGAAGATCGGCGACATCCGCCACCTGCTGCCGGCCGGCACACGCGGGCCTTTCCTCAATGACGAGTTCGGCGACACCTTCGGCTCGATCTACGCTTTCTCGGCCGACGGCTTCAGCTACCGCGAACTGCGTGACTACGTCGACTACGCGCGCCAGGAATTGCTCCACGTACCGAACGTCGCCAAGGTCGACCTGTTCGGTGTGCAGGAAGAGAAGATCTTCATCGAGTTCTCGCACAAGAAGTTCGCGCAGCTCGGCATCGGCTTCGACCAGGTGGTGGCGGCGCTCAACGCGCAGAACGTGATCGAAGCGTCGGGCACGCTCGTCACCCGCGATACCAACCTGCCGATCCGCGTTTCCGGCGAGTTCCGCTCCGCGGCCGAGATCGAGGATCTGGTGCTGCGCATCGCTACGCCCAATGGCGCCTCGCAGCCGCTGCGGCTGGGCGATTTCGCGACGGTGACGCGCAGCTACGTCGATCCGCCGATCCAGCGCATGCGCTTCAACGGCCGCGAAGTGATCGGCATCGGCGTATCGATGGCCAGGGGCGGCAACATCATCCAGCTCGGCCGCAATCTCGAGGATGCGATGGCGCGCATCCGCACCGAACTGCCGGTCGGCATCGAGGTCGAGCAGGTGGCCGACCAGCCGCGCGTGGTCAAGCGATCGGTGGGCGAATTCCTGCGCACCCTCGCCGAGGCGCTGCTGATCGTGCTCGGCGTGAGCTTTCTGTCGCTCGGGCTGCACAAGAATCCGCTGCGGCTCGACGCGCGTCCGGGCCTCGTCGTCGCGCTCACGATTCCGCTGGTGCTGGCGGTGACCTTCCTGCTGATGTGGCTGTTCGGCATCGACTTCCAGAAGATCTCGCTCGGGGCGCTGATCATCGCGCTGGGCCTGCTGGTCGATGACGCGATCATCGTCGTCGAGATGATGGTGCGCAAGCTCGAGCAAGGCTACGACCGGCTCGGCGCGGCGACCTTCGCCTACACGTCCACCGCCGGGCCGATGCTCACCGGCACCCTGATCACCGTCGCCGGCTTCCTGCCGGTCGGCCTCGCCAAGTCGCCGGCCGGGGAGTACACCTTCTCGATCTTCGCGGTCAACGCAATGGCGCTGCTCACGAGCTGGGTCGCCGCGGTCTACTTCACGCCCTACATCGGCTACCTGCTGCTCAAGGAACACCGCCACACGGACGGCGTGCATCGCGAGGTGTTCGACACGCCGGGCTACCGCCGCTTTCGCGCGCTGGTCACCTGGTGCGTCGATCGACGCAAGACGGTGATCGTGATCACCCTGCTGGTGTTCTGCGCCGGGCTGTTCGGCTTCCGCTTCATCCAGCAGCAGTTCTTTCCCAACTCCAACCGCGAGGAACTCAACGTCGAACTCTGGCTGCGCGAGGGCAGCGGTTTCGCCGCGACCGAGCGCGAGGCCTTGCGCTTCGAATCCGTCCTGCGGCGCGACGAGATCGCGCGCGACATCGTGAATTACACCACCTGGGTCGGCATGGGCAGTCCGCGCTTCTACCTGCCGCTGGATCGCCAGTTGACGCATGCCAACTTCGCCCAGGTGATGGTGCTGACGCGCGACGTCGAAGCGCGCGAGCGCGTCCGGGCGCGGCTCAAGGAAGCGCTCGCGGCCGAGTTTCCCGATGTGCGCGGGCGCGTGAACCTGCTGCAGTCCGGGCCGCCGGTGCCGTATCCGGTGCAGTTCCGCGTACAGGGCGACGATGCGAAGCGGGTGCGCGAGTACGCCGAGCAGGTCAAGGCCGTGATGCGCGCCGACGCCAACCTCGTGGGCGTCAATGACAACTGGCACGAGGAGGTGAAGATCCTGCGCCTCGATCTCGACCAGGACAAGGCGCGCGCGCTCGGCGTGAGTTCGCAGACACTCGCCCGCGCGGCGCAGACCATCCTGAGCGGGACGCCGGTCGGCACCTTCCGCGACGGCGACAAGCAGATCGAGATCCTGGTGCGCCAGCCCGAGGACGAGCGCAGCGTGATCGACCGCCTCAACGATGCCAGCATACCGACCGCCGGCGGGCGCTCCGTGCCCCTGTCGCAACTGGCGCGCGCCCATCTGGCCTGGGAGCCGGGCATCATCTGGCGCCAGGGGCGCGAGCCGACCATCACCGTGCAGGCGGACGTGCGCGATGGTATCCAGGGGCCCTACGCGGCGAAGCTGATCGACCCGCGTCTCGATCCGATCCGCGCGCAGATGCCGCCGGGGTATCGCATCGAGATCTCGGGCGCCATCGAGGAGAGCAAGGTTTCGCAGGAGAGCATCAACGCCAACATGCCGCTGATGCTGGTGATCATCCTCACGCTGCTGATGCTCCAGTTGCACAGCTTCCAGCGCTCGTTGATGGTGTTCATCACGGCGCCGCTGGGCATCATCGGCGCGGCGGTTGCGCTGCTGGTGTTCAACGCGCCGTTCGGTTTCGTCGCCACGCTGGGCGTCATCGCGCTCGCCGGCATGATCATGCGCAACTCGGTGATCCTGATCGACCAGATCGAGCAGGACATCGCTGCCGGCCGCTCGCGCCACGACGCCGTGGTCGAGGCCGCGGTGCGGCGCTTCCGCCCGATCATGCTGACGGCTGCGGCGGCGATCCTGGCGATGATTCCGCTGACGCGCTCGATTTTCTGGGGGCCGATGGCGATGGCGATCATGGGCGGCCTGCTGATTGCCACCCTGCTCACGCTGCTGTTTCTGCCGGCGCTCTACGCGGCCTGGTTCCGGGTGCGCAGGGACGAGCCAACCGCCGATTCGGCGGGCGACGCGGATGCGATTCCCGAGGCTCAAGCAGGATTCGCTAATATATAGGCGTTATTTGCTCCGTCGCACTGCAGCGACCGGGTAAAATGCCGGGTTTTGACCGGTGCCCGCGGCGCGGCACCGGCATCGGCAACGAGGGAGCTGGAAATGAACATGGATTTCGAACGCGCGCGTTTCAACATGGTGGAACAGCAGATCCGTCCGTGGGACGTGCTGGACCCTGACGTGCTGGATCTCCTGATGACCGTCAAGCGCGAGGATTTCGTGCCGCCGGCGTATCGCAACCTGGCGTTTGCCGACATCGAAGTGCCGCTCGGAAACGGGCAGGTCATGCTGCCGCCGCGGGTCGAGGCGCGCATTCTGCAGGCCGTCGCGCCGCGCCGTTCGGACCGCGTGCTGCTGGTCGGCGCCGGCTCCGGGTATCTCGCGGCATTGCTCGGCGCGCGCGCCGAGGAAGTCGTCGCGGTCGACATCGATCCCGCGCTGGTCGACATGGCGCGTGCCAACCTGCAGCGCGCGCACGTTACCAACGTCACCGTTCTGCAAGGGGATGCCGCCGAAGGGTGGAGCAAGAACGCGCCCTACGACGTGATCGCGCTCACCGGCTCGGTGCCGGAAGTGCCGGCGGCGTTGCGCGCGCAACTCAAGGCAGGCGGGCGGCTGTTCGCAATCGTCGGCGAGGCGCCGGCGATGTCGGCGCAACTCGTCACCTGCACCGCCGAGGGCGCCTGCCAGTCCGTCGTCCTGTTCGAAACCAATGTGGCGCCGCTGACCAACGCGCCGCGCAAGGACAAGTTCTCGTTCTGAGGAAAGCATCGACATGCGGCAGATGACGCCAACCGAACTGGCGCAACAACTCGAAGCCGGCGAGCGGCCGTTGCTGCTCGACGTGCGCGAGCCGTGGGAATTCGAGCGCTGCCACATCGCCGGCTCGCAGTTGATTCCGATGCGCACGATCCCGGCGCGCCATGTCGAACTGGACCGGGCGCAGCCGGTGGTGGTGATCTGCCACCACGGCGGCCGCAGCATGCAGGTCGGGATGTTCCTCGAGGCACAGGGCTTCCACGACGTGATCAACCTGAGCGGCGGTGTTGCCGAATGGGCGCGCAGCGTCGATCCGACGATGCCGACCTACTGAGTGCGGGGCCCGATGCCGTGAAAAGGAAGACGTGGATGCCGTCCAGAATCGGGATTGCCGGTGCCCTGATCGCCGGGCTGTTTGCAGCCCTGCCCGCGAGCGCCGCCGATCTGCTCCAGATGTACCGCGATGCGCTCGCCAACGACAGCCAGTTTGCCGCTGCGCGTGCCCAGCTCGACGCCGGTCGCGAGCGCATTCCGCAGGGCCGCGCCGGGCTGCTGCCGGCGGTCGGGTTGAACGCCAACACCAACTGGAACGACGTCGATATCAAGCAGCCGATTTCGGCCGAACGGCGTTTCAACTCGAACGGCTATGCTTTGCAACTGACGCAGCCGCTGTTCCGCTGGCAGAACCTCGTCCAGTACGACCAGTCGAAACTGCAGGTCGCGCAGGCCGAAGCGGTTTTTGCGCAGGCGCGGCAGGACCTGATCCTGCGCGTGTCGCAGGCCTATTTCGACGTGCTGCTCGCGCAGGACACGCTGACCGTGGCGCAGGTGCAGAAAAAGGCGATCGCCGAGCAGCTTGAACAGGCGCGGCGCAATTTCGAGGTCGGCACCTCGACCATTGTCGACACCCACGAAGCGCAGTCGCGCTATGACCTCACCGTGGCGCAGGAGATCGCCGCGCAGAGCGACCTCGACGTCAAGCGCCAGGCGCTGCGGCAGCTCATCGGCAAGGAGCCGGAGGCCCTCAAGGCGCTCAAGTCGGTAGTGCAGATCAGCCGCCCGCAGCCGGACGACATCCAGCAGTGGGTGGGCGCCGCCGAGCAGAACAGCTTTGCGGTGCAGGCGCAGCAGGCGGGGCTCGAGGTCGCCACGCGCGAGATCGAGCGCCAGCGCGCCGGCCACTATCCGACCGTCGATCTGGTCGCATCGCACAACCGCAGCAAGGGGCTGAGTTCGAGCGGCGTCTCGCTCGGCACCGCGGAATCGAGCTCGAACGTCGTCGGCCTGCAACTGGCGGTGCCGCTCTATCAGGGCGGTCTCGTCATGTCGCGCGAGCGCGAGGCCGTTGCCTTGAAAGAGAAAGCCTCCGGCGATCTCGAGACCACGCGCCGCGCGGCGGCGCTGTCGGCGCGCCAGGCGTACCTCGGCGTGAGCAGCGGCACGGCGCAGGTCAAGGCGCTTGAGGCGGCGCTGGTTTCCTCGCAGTCGGCACTCGATTCGAACAAGCTCGGCTACGAAGTCGGCGTGCGCATCAACATCGACGTGCTCAATGCGCAGCAGCAGCTCTACACCACGCGGCGCGACCTGTTCAAGGCGCGCTACGACACGCTGCTTGCGCAGCTTCGCCTGAAGGCCGCCGCCGGCGCCCTGGGCGAGGATGACGTGCAGCAGATCAACGCGCTGCTCGAACCCTGATCCCCTGAAAGCCGCGCAGGCTGGCTGTTTCGAGCCGGCATGCCGGGAAGCCCGCGTGTTTGCTCGCCGAGCGGCAGCCGTGCCTCAGGATCGAGCATTCATGCGCCTTTCCGGCTAACCCCGTGTGACGGCGGGCCGCGTATCAGCGACCGGCGGCAGACATCGCGAGCGGCGGACACAGTGCGCGCGCCGTTTCGTTGCGCGCGCGGTCGCGTGCCTGTTCCCAGGGCGCGGAGGCAAACGCGGGCGCTTCGCTCGAGCGCGCGTAGGCGCATTCCCACGGGCGCTGCTGTTCGACGAGGCGGCGCGCTTCGTCATCGCGCTGCGCCTTGCGCAGCGCATGCGCGAGGTCCAGCGCCTGGCGCAGTCTGGCCGGCTTGGCGCCATCCGTCCGGCGCGTGCGGGTGGCGATGCGCATCTGTTCGACCGCCTCGTCGTGCCGGCCGGCCGCGAGCAGCGCCCAGCCGTAGTCGAGGGCAAGCCGGCCTCCTGGCGATTGCATCTCGCCCGCCGTCGGCGCCCCCTCGAGTACCGCGATTGCGCGGTCCGCGTTGCCGTGGTGGAGGTGGAACCAAGCCTGTGCGCGAATCACGCGCGAGAGCTCGCACCGGCAATCGTCCGCGCTTGCGGCGCGCTCGCGCAATTCGCCCAGCATCGTCCCGGCGCGGCCGCTGTCGCCGCCGTCGTCGATCGCCTCGGCGAGCCGCAGGTGCGTTTCGATGGTCGGTGCGAGCAGCGCCGGGGCGATGCCTTCCGCCCACGCAATCGCCTCGCGCAGTCGCGTTGCACGGTCGACCGGCGGCAATCCGAGCGCAGGGTAGGAAATGCCGTCGAGATGCTCGCGCAGCACGTCGCTGCGCTTCCACACGCGGCCGTCGAGGCCGCCTTGCAGCAGGCGTTCCACTGCCTCGCGCGGCATGCCGCCGTCGTGCTGTTGCGCCTGCCAGACCTGCAGATCGATGTGGCGCGGATCGTCCGCCCCCAGCGCCCTCGCAGCGTCGTGCAGGCGCTGGCGCACCGCGTCGGCCGGTTGGTCGAACTCTGCGCCATCCCAGACGCGGTCGAAGGCAAGCTGCGCGGGCGAGCGGGTCTCCGCCGCGGCCCCCGGCCTGTCGGCAAGCACGGTCTGCGTCAATGCGTAGCCGCTGCCGGCCCACACCAGCGCGAGAACCGCGATCGACGCAATGCTCTCGGTGAGACGCGGCCGGCGCACATGCTGCAACTGGATCACGTTGCGGATCAGCATCATCAGCGCGGCGAGCGCCGGCGCGCGGCCGCTGCGCGTCGCGGCATCGTAGAGGTGGCCGACCTGCGCCGCGGGCTCGACCTCGTCCTGCCAGGCGGCCTGCAGCCGGGCCATGCGCAACTGGCCGGGCAGCGAAATGGCGAGGAACAGCGTGATGATCAGGGCCGGTTTGCTTTCCAGCCACAGCGCGAGTGCGAGAAAGGCCGCCACGCTGCCGACGAAGAACGCGACGCGCACCCGCGGCCAGCGCGAGAACAGCGCCGCTTCGACCAGCCGGCCGCCATCGAGCGGCGTGACCGGCAGCAGGTTGAACAGGTTGACGAACACCGCCATGCTGGCCACGGTCATCCAGAACCCCTGCGAAGCGGGCAACAGGTAGAGCATGGCGATGCCGGCGAGCAGGCCGGGCAGGGGGCCGGCGAGCAGCACCACCGCCTGCTGGCCGGTCGTCGTCGGGCGCGGCCGGCCGGTGACGATGGCGCCGATGAAGGGGATGAAAAACATCGTCAGATCCTTCCATCCGAACGCGCGCATCGCGATCGCGTGGCCGCATTCGTGGATCAGCAGGATCAGCACCAGCGCGACCGCCTGGCGCCAGTCGAAGGCCCAGGTCCAGAGCAGCAGCGCCGCCGCCATGGAAACGACCAGCAGACCGGTCTTCAGGTTGGGGCGCGCCGCCCTGTCGGCTTCCTGGCGCTCCATCTCGGCGAAGCAGGCGATGAAGAACGCGCGGCGGTGCGCGGGCGCGGTCGCGGCGCAGGCGTAGGGCCGCGTCAGCTTGCGACGCACGCGCATGAAGCCGAACGCGCAGCGCAGGGCAGCTGCCAGCGTCAGGTGGTCCGGCTGCGCCGGGCTGCGCGCGATGCGCAGCGAGCCGGCGGCACGCAGGCGGGCATGGCTTTCGTCGAGGCCCTTGAGGATCAGTGCCACTGCCCGGTCCGCATCGGCCGGCGCGAGGTGCGCGACGCGGGCACGATGGGCCGCGAGGTGCTGCGCCAGGCTGTCCGCATAGGCATCCGCCTGGCGCGGTTCGGGCGCGCAGCCGCGGGTAAACCAGCCGAGGCGGTTGGTCGTGGACAGAACCTGTCCGTCGGCGTCGATGCTGCACATGACGACCGTATAGCCGGTGAGCGCGTTCGGGTTGAAGGCGACGCTGGCATGGCTCACGCCGTCGGCATGGCGCAGCACGGCGGCAGGCCAGGCGTTCGGGCCGGCGATCTGGCTGCCGTGCCACAGTGGTTCGAAACCGAGCTGGCGCAGTTCGTCGAGCAGCGCGGACTGGTCCGGCGTCAGCCCGGGGACCGACCGTTCATCCGCGGCCTGCATGCGCACCGGCCACACCGGTACGCGCAGCAGGCGTACCGCCATGCTCAAGAAAATGATTGCGTGATAGCCTGCCCACGCGATCAGCAGCACGATCAGGATGTTCTGCAGGTTCCAGTCGTCGAGCATGGCCGACTATCGTCCTTTGTCAGGCGGCATTCCGCTGCATGTCAGCCGGGCAGCGCAGCCATCAGCTCGCGGATGTCTTCATCGCCGAACTTCGCCGGGGCTTCCCCTTCCGCATCCTCGCCCAGTATGCTGGCTGCAAGCTCTGCCTTGCGTTCCTGCAGCGCGAGGATCTTTTCCTCGATGCTGCCGGCCGCGACCAGCTTGTAAACAAACACGTTCTTCGTCTGGCCGATGCGATGGGCGCGGTCGGTCGCCTGATTCTCCGCCGCCGGGTTCCACCACGGGTCGTAGTGGATCACGGTGTCGGCGGCTGTCAGGTTGAGGCCGACGCCACCCGCCTTCAGGCTGATCAGGAACACCGGCACTTCGCCTTCCTGGAACTTCGCGATGGCCGCTTCGCGCTTCTGCGTCTGGCCGGTAAGCAGGGCGTAGGGGATGCCGTGCTGCGCAAGCTCGTCCTCGATCAGCGACAGCATCTGCGTGAATTGCGAGAACACCAGGATCCGCCGCCCCTCCTCGACCAGTTCCGGCAGCATTTCCATCAGCAGGTCGAGCTTGGCGCGCTCGTGCACCTTGCTCGCGGCGGGCAGGTCGACCAGGCGCGGGTCGCAGCAGACCTGCCGCAACTTGAGCAGTGCATCGAGAATCACGATCTGGCTGCGTGCGATGCCGCGCGCGGCGATCTCGTCGCGCACGCGCACGTCCATCGCGCTGCGCACCGCCTCGTAAAGATCGCGCTGGCGTCCTTCCAGCTCCACGGTGCGCAGCACCACCGTCTTCGGCGGCAGCTCTTTCGTGACGTCGTCCTTCCTGCGGCGCAGGATGAAGGGCGCCACGCGCTGCGCGAGCAGTTGCGCGCGCAGCGCGTCGCTGCGCTTCTCGATCGGCACGCGCCACTGCGCGGCGAAATCCTTCGCGTTGCCGAGGAAGCCCGGCATCAGGAAGTCGAACTGCGCCCATAGCTCGCCGAGGTGGTTCTCCAGCGGCGTGCCGGTCAGGCACAGGCGATGTCGCGCATCGAGTTCGCGGACCACCTGCGCCGCCTGGCTGGCGGCGTTCTTCACCGTCTGCGCTTCGTCGAGGATCACGTAATGGTAGGCATGGGCCGCCAGTGCCTCGCGGTCGCGCCACAGGAGCGGATAGGTCGTCAGGCAGATGTCGTGGTGCGGAATGCGGTCGAACGACTCGCCGCGCGACTTGCCGTGCAGTTCGAGCACGCGCAGTGCGGGCGCGAACTGTGCCGCCTCGCGCCGCCAGTTGAACACCAGCGAGGTCGGCAGCACCACCAGCGTCGGCCGATCCATGCGCCCGGCCTGCTTTTCGACCAGCAGGTGGGCGAGCGTCTGCACGGTCTTGCCCAGCCCCATGTCGTCGGCGAGGATGCCGCCGATCCCGTGCTCGCGCAGATGCTGCAGCCAGGCCAGACCGTCGCGCTGGTAGGGGCGCAACTCGGCCGCGAGGCCGGCAGGCGGCGCGGCCGGCTGCACGCCGCCCGCATTGCGGATGCGCGCATGCCAGTCCTGCAGAGGCGCCAGTCCATTGGCATGCCAGTTGTCGTCGATTGCCTCGGCGAGGCGCGGCGCATCGAAGCGCGAAACGCGCACGGGCCCGGGTTCGGGTCTCTCGAACAGATCGACCAGCGTGCGCGCGAGCGGCTTGATGCGCCCGGCCGGAATGCCGACGCGGTCGCCGGTGTCGCTGTGCACGATCACCTGTTCGTCGTTGCGGATGCGATCGAGCTTCTGTGGGTCGAGCCACCGCGGTTCGTCGCGGAACAGCCGGTGCAGCAGCGGCGCGAGGTCGAGCCGCCGCCCGTCGACCTCGATGCCCAGCGAGAGCGAGAACCAGCCGCTGCCGTCGTCCTCGAGGCGCGCATCCCATTCACTGACCGGCAGCACGCGGTGCCGAAATGCCGCAGGGCAGTCGACGCGCCAGCCGGCTTCGCGCAATGCCTGCGCCTGCGCGCCGAAGAACCCGGCCCACGCCGCTTCGCTCGCCAGACCGAGCATCAGGCCGTCTGCCGGCAGCGGGTCGGCGGTGCGCAGCCACTGCGGGCGCACCGGCTTGAGGCCGGCGCGTTCCAGCGCCGCGAGCGCGGCGTTCTCGGCCGCGCTGTCGCGTCGCACGCGCACGCTGCGGCCGTCGGGTAGCGACGCAACCGGCGAGGTGGTGCCCGGCGCGAGCGTCGCGTCCCCGTAGCGGAACGTGGCGATCGCACAGTCGTACTCGCTGCGCGCGTGCGCCGGCTCGTAGTCGCGGTGGCGCGCGTGGCCCCAGGTGTCAAGCGTGGTCAGGCGCAACACGGGCTGAAGGGGGGCGTCGAGTTCGTCGAGTTCTTCCGGCCGGCCGGGCAGGCAGGTCGGCAGCGCGGGCGCGACTTCGGCCAGCGCCGCAGCGACGAGCGGCAGTTCGTTCTCGCTCAGCGGCGGCAGCCGCAGCACCTCGAGCACCGCGGCGCTCGACGCGATGTCGACGCGCGCCGTTTCGCCGCGCAGCACGTCGAGGCAGTAGGGCGGATCGGTCGCCAGCACCGTGGTACATGGCGGTTCGGTCATGATGGCCGGCGCCAGCCCGGCCGCGAGGTTGCGCCACGCCAGCCGCCCCGGGCGCGCGGCACCACGGCGCAGGGGCGCGAGCCGGCGCGCGGCGATGTCGTCGCCGCCCTGTGCGGTCCACGCGCGCCCGCTGTCGAGCACGGCTTCAAGCAGCGCCGCGCCGCTCGCGCCGTCGAGGTCGATCTCGCCGTAGTGTTCGCCGCGGCGCCGGTGCCGCTTGATGGCGCGCAGCACGTCCAGATCGCTTTCATCCGCGAACGACGGCGGCTTGGCCAGCGCCTGATCGATTGCGCCCCAGGGCGCGCACGCGGCCTGCGGGCGGCCGCTCTCGTCCGGGCGTCCCCTGAGCAGGAGCAGGCGCCCGCCGCTGCCGTCTTCACCCGGCGCGATGATGTAGAACAGCGCGTCGCGTGCGCGGCTGCTGCCGCCGTCGGCCGGCTGTGTTGCGTGAAGGCGCTTGCGCAGGCCCGCCGCCCACTGCAGCACCTCGCTGCGCGGCTGGTCGCCGGGCACGCCGCGCTTGCGCACCGCCATCAGCAGCGCGGCCGCGTGCTTGCAGCGGTTGCCTACCGCGCAGTTGCAGCGGGTCGTGATCTCCAGCGCCGGCGCGCCGAAGTATTCGCGCATTTCGAGCCGCGCCGACACGCGATGCGGCGCGATCGCCGCGTCCTGCACGCGCGCGCGCAGGCTGGCGCCGTTGCGTTCGATGTCGCTGACGCGCGCGACAAAGTTGCGCGCCTGCGCCAGCGCGTCGTTCGAGAAGAACTCGGCCAGTGCCGTGTCGTCGAGCTGGGCAAGCGATCGGGCAAGATCCATTGAAATGCGTTCGCGGCGGGCAAAGTTCCAATTGTGCCGCATCGGCGGGGCGCCGGCGGCAAATCGGCGGGTGAGGCGGCGCAAACCTTCGCGGGCCGACGCAGGGCAAGCGCTGCGGGCCGCATGGACAGGCGATCTTCAGGTGGTAATGTCTGCAAGCCGCGTGGGCCGGCGCGTTCCGGCGTGCCATGCCGGAACGCGCCGTGGAGTGGGGCTCTCAGGCCTTGCGATAAATCTCCGCTCCCTGTTTGACGAACTCGACGGCCTTGACCTCGAGGCCCTTTTGGAGGGCGTCGGCTTCGGCGATGCCCTGGGTGGCGGCGAAGTCGCGCACATCCTGGGTGATCTTCATGCTGCAGAAGTGCGGGCCGCACATCGAGCAGAAATGCGCCACCTTCGCACTGTCCTTGGGCAGCGTCTCGTCGTGGAACTCTCTGGCCTTGTCCGGATCGAGCCCGAGGTTGAACTGGTCCTCCCAGCGGAACTCGAAGCGCGCCTTCGACAACGCGTTGTCGCGGATCTGCGCCCCCGGATGACCCTTGGCCAGATCGGCGGCATGGGCGGCGATCTTGTAGGTGATGATCCCGTCCTTGACGTCGTCCTTGTCCGGCAGCCCGAGGTGCTCCTTGGGCGTCACGTAGCACAGCATCGCTGTGCCGTACCAGCCGATCATCGCCGCGCCGATGCCGCTGGTGATATGGTCGTAGCCCGGCGCGATGTCGGTGGTCAGCGGCCCCAGCGTGTAGAAGGGCGCCTCGTCGCACCAGTCGAGCTGCAGGTCCATGTTCTCCTTGATCAGCTGCATCGGCACATGGCCCGGACCTTCGATCATCACCTGGCAGTCGTGCTTCCAGGCGATCTGCGTCAGTTCGCCCAGCGTCTTCAGTTCCGCCAGTTGCGCCTCGTCGTTGGCATCGTAGATGCTGCCCGGGCGCAGCCCGTCGCCGAGGCTGAAGGCCACGTCGTAGGCGGCCATGATCTCGCAGATGTCCTCGAAGTGGGTGTAGAGGAAGCTCTCCTGATGGTGCGCCAGGCACCACTTGGCCATGATGCTGCCGCCGCGGCTGACGATGCCGGTCATGCGCTTCGCAGTCATCGGCACGTAGGGCAGGCGTACGCCGGCGTGGATGGTGAAGTAGTCCACGCCCTGTTCGGCCTGCTCGATCAGCGTGTCGCGGAAGATCTCCCAGGTCAGTTCCTCGGCGCGCCCGTCGACCTTCTCGAGGGCCTGGTAGATCGGCACCGTGCCGATGGGTACCGGGCTGTTGCGGATGATCCACTCGCGCGTCTCGTGGATGTGCTTGCCGGTGGAGAGGTCCATCACCGTGTCGCCCCCCCAGCGGATGGCCCAGGTCATCTTTTCGACTTCTTCCTGGATGCCGGAGCCGAGCGCGGAGTTGCCGATGTTGGCGTTGATCTTCACCAGGAAGTTGCGCCCGATGATCATCGGCTCGGTTTCCGGGTGGTTGATGTTGGCCGGGATGATGGCCCGCCCGCGGGCGACTTCGTCGCGCACGAATTCGGGGGTGATTTCTTCGGGGATGGCGGCGCCGAAGCTCTGGCCGCGGTGCTGGCGGCCGAGCAGTTCGGCCATCTTCTGACCGGTGGGGCCCGCGCCGCGCAGGCTGTCGAGGTATTCGCGCCGGCGCAGCGCTTCGCGGATGGCGACGAATTCCATCTCCGGCGTGACGATGCCCGCCCGCGCGTAGTGCATCTGCGTCACGTTCCGGCCAGCCTTCGCGCGGCGGGGCTTGCGATGCAGGCCGGGGAAGCGCAGCTCGGCGGTCGCCGGGTCGGCAGCGCGCTCGCTGCCGTAGCGGCTGGTGAGCGCCGCGAGTTCTTCGCTGTCGCCGCGCTCGGCGATCCAGCCGGCGCGCAATGCGGGCAGGCCGCTGCGGATGTCGATCTTCGCAGCGGGGTCGGTGTACGGGCCGGAGCAGTCGTATACGGTGACCGGCGGATTGGTCTCCGCACCGAACGAGGCCGGCGTGTCCGACTGCGAGACCTCGCGCATCGGCACGCGGATGTCGGGGCGCGACCCGGTGACGTGGATCTTGCGCGAATTGGGCAGCGGCGCGACCGCGGCGTCGTCGACGTGCGCGCTGGATGCGATGAATTTGTCGTTTGCGTTCATGGTCTCTCCTTGCGAGGGCCCGAATTGGAGACAGAGGCGGGCAAGGAGCGACGGGAAGATCGATGCGACGGCGGGGCGGTCGCTGCGCTTCCCTTCGCCGGCATTACCCGGATCAGGTTCAAAGGGTATCTCTCACCCGGTTTCATGCTGCGCAACTGATCGCCATGCGATCGGCGCGGCGTGCACCAGGACCCCCAGTTCAGCGTCACGACGATACGCGATTCCGCACAGCGAGGCAATTCCGGGATGGTTTCCGCACGCTGCCCGCGGCAAATCTCTCGCGCTCGCGCAGTCGGCCGGCGTTGTGCCCTCAAGCTTCCGGTCAGGGTGTCGATAAGGGGACACGCACATCTCCTTGTAGTGGGCTTGAGGCCGGGTTGTCTCCGGCCCCTTTTTTGGGACACCGACATGCGCAGGACCATACCGCTTCTCGTCGCCGCAGCCGCGGCGCTTCAGGTACATGCCGCCGACTGGCAGAACGTCGCCACCGACAAGGGCGCGCGCATCGACATCGATCGCGCCAGTCTGCTGCCATCCGATCCCGGCAAGAAGATCGTCTGGATGCGGCTGGTGATGGCGCCCGAGGATGCGACGCGCGAGGGCTACCACACGCTGAAGGCGCTCAATCGCTACGACTGCCGCGCCAATCGCTACGCGACCATCAAGCGCGTCTATCTGCGCGAGGACATGACCGTGATGCGCGAGGAGCGCGTCGAGTCGGAGCGCGAGAACGCGGTGCAGACCGGTACCGCGGACGCAAAACTGTTCCGCGAGGTGTGCCAGCCGCCGACGACCGGTGAATTGAAGAAGGTCGCCCTGCAGGCAGCGGATGCGGCGCAGAAGGCCGCCAAGCCGGCCGAGAAGGAAACCAGAGCCGAAAAGGCCGAAGCGCATGGCGCTGCCGATGCGAAGAAGGGCGCCGAACCCGGCAAGGACGCGGAGGCGAAAAAGCCGCTGGTCGACATCCGCCCGTCGATTCGACACGCCGACCTCAAGGCCGAAGCCGAGGCGAACAAGGCCGAAGCGGGCGATCCGAAACACGCCGCGAAACCGGCATCCGCGAAGGCGGATTCCCAAGCGCCGGCGAAGCCGGAGAAACCCGCGGTCGCGCATGCTGAGTCCAAGGCTCCCGTCGTCGATAGCCGTCCGCATGCCGAGAAGATGCCGCTGCGCGTGGCGAACGAACGCAAGGCCGTGCTCGCCGAACTCGAGCGCGCAAGGCCGGCCCCCGTGCACGGACCTGCAAGCGGCCCGACGGCAGCGAAACTGCAGCTTGCAATGGCGAACCCGGCGCATACGACGCCCGCCACTGCAGCCGTGCAGGCGAGAGACTCGCACGCCGACACGCACACCGGTACCGGACACGACGTGCATTGGACTTACGACGGAGAGACGGGGCCGGACAACTGGGCCAAGCTCAAGCCCGAATGGAAGACCTGCGGCACCGGCGATCGCCAGTCGCCGATCGACATCCGCGACGGCGTGCGCGTCGATCAGGAGCCGGTGCGCTTCTACTACAAGCCGAGCGGATTCCGCGTCATCGACAATGGCCATACGGTTCAGGTGAATGTGTCGTCGGGCAATCGCATCGTCGCCATGGGGCGCGAGTTCGAGCTGGTGCAGTTCCATTTCCATCGCCCGTCGGAAGAGCGCGTCAATGGCAAGCTGTATGACATGGTGGCGCATCTGGTGCACAAGGACCGCGAGGGCCGCCTTGCCGTCGTGGCGCTGCTGATGAACAAGGGCGCGGGCAATCCGAACGTTCAGGCGGTGTGGAACCATCTGCCGCTGGAGCGCAACGTCGAATACCCGGCATCGGCCGCCCTCGATGTCGAGGCCATGATGCCGGAGGACCGCGCGTATTTCTCATACATGGGCTCGCTCACCACGCCGCCCTGTACCGAAGGCGTGCTATGGATCGTGATGCGCAATCCGGTCGATGTTTCCGCCGAACAGATCGCTGCGTTTGCCCGGCTCTACCCGAGCAACGCGCGCCCGATCCAGCAGGTGGCCGGTCGCCTGATCAAGGAATCGCGCTGATCCGCGTGCGAGGCAAGGCATGACGGGGCCGAGAGGCCCCGTCGGCGTTTACGGCCCGGCCCGGGGCCGGCGCACCATCGTCTGCTTGGCGTGCGGCGGACGATGCCGCTTCACGTGCCTGCTGCCGGTTTCGGCGCGAGGCGCATGACATAGGTCACCGCGCGCGCATCGCGCTTGAGCACGGCGAATCCGTTGCGTTCATAAAAGCGTTGTGCGTGGCGGCTGTGCAGCCCGGTCTGGAGGTGCACGCCCGTCGCGCCGCGTGCCCTGATGCAGTCGACGAATCGCTGCAGCAGTGCGGTCCCGAGGCCGCGACCGCGTGCGTGCGGCAGCAGATCGATGTGCAGGTGCGCCGGAAACGGCGCTACATCGGGGTCGGGACGGTAGCCGCGATGGATCGCCCGCAGCATGCGCGCGTCGGGCGAGGTGTCGTCCACTGCCGGCAGTGGGTGGCGGCGTCTCAGCGCGGGATACCAGTCGCGTTCGCAGTGGTCGGCGAAGGAACGGGAGTCCGCCGTGCCGACCACATATCCGCAAACGCCTTGCGCGTCCTCGGTGACGAAGCAGGACGCCGGTTCCAGCACGGCATACGGGCCGGCGTAAACCTCGCCAACGAGACGGGGATCGGCATACATCTGCCTGGCGTCGTCGCCATCGTTTCCGGTGGCAAGGCAAATGGCATAGAGCGCGTCGATGTCGTCGGGCGCGAAGGAGCGAATCCGGAATTCGTCAGTCATCGTTTCCGGGGCGTCGTTGCAGGGCGATGGCGCGGACGGCGGTCGTGCGTGCCGTCGGTCGTCGAAACGCCAGTCTGTCGGGTGTCGTCGTGCGACGCAAGCGGAGTGATCGCGCCGGCGTGGCGTGCGGGCTGCGGCTTAGGCGTGGAAAGGGGCCGGACGCTGGCGCGACGCGTCAGGCGTCGATCCCGCATTCCTGCTTGAGCAGGCGGCGAATTGCGGCGTCGACGCGTCCGTTCGGCTGGCGTTGAAGCCACAGGCTGATGCCGATCACGCGCGGGCGGATCTCGTCGATGTCGAGGGCCGCGGCGGAAAGCTGGGCGAGCAGGTCGCCTGCCACGTCGTAGGCATCGCTGCCCGCGGGCGCGAGTATCTGCGTCACCAGCGCCAATGCGGTCAGGTCGGCGAGGTGGCCCTCGTTGAACCAGGGTTGGCCGATGGCTTCCAGCGCGATCAGCGCCGGCAGTTCGGTCTTCACCGGATTCTTGATGCCCAGCGGTAGCAGCCGTTCTTTCATCGTCTGTTTTACGGCATCCCGACGGGATACTTGAGGGCGACGTTCGCTGCAGCAAGCGGACCGGCCCGTCGCCGGAACGCAGTTGCAATTCCCCGGCATCGCGGCGGCGACAACGACGCAGAGCGGCCGGCGGCATCGAATTTGCCGGCGCGGCTCCGTCGAGCCCTCAAGATCTGGCCTCGATGTTGCGTAGACACGGTCATCAGTGGGGCAAAAAGGGCCGATCCGGCCGGTTTGTCGCGCTGCAGCAGGAATCTTGCACCGCAAGAGTGCGAGTCGGGCGCCAGGCGCACCGCAGGGAGACGCAGATCGAGCAACTTCTTGACGGGAGCCCGCGATGCACGAACTGTATGCCATCCTGATGTCATGGGCCGTGACACTTTCCGGCCTGCCTGCGCCGCAGCGTATGCCCGAAATCGTCCGCGTTCCGCACGCCGAGTTGGTCAAGGCCGCATGCAACGGCCGCGAGTGCAAGGTGATGGGCTGGTTTCCGCCCGGACAGACGATTTACCTCGACGAGCGCCTCGATCCGGCGGAGAACCTGCTCGCCTCCTCGGTCGTGGTGCATGAGATGGTGCACTACCTTCAGCACCGGGCGGAGGCGCGCGAACTGGCGCTGGATTGCCCGTCCACGATCGCGCTCGAGCGCCAGGCCTATGGTGTCCAGCGCGAGTACCTGCTCCGCTATGGCGTCTATCAGCCGGTCGGCGTGTCGATGCACAGTGTCGGCTGTGAGGAAGCGTCGACACGTGGTCTCGCTGCCCGCGCGCAGCCGGAGCATGCGCGCGACACGAAGTGACGGAGATGTGTTGCGCGCCCGGCAGCAAGCCGATTGCAGCTGCCGGCGCGTTTGCGCTCAAGCGGCATTCACTCGGATGAATGAATGCCGTGCCAATGCCGTGGTTTGTCGCGCGTCGATCAGTGTGCCGTGCCCGCATGCGCGCAGAGCACGCTGGTGTCGGCTTCGCCCGAGGCCGCGATTCGTTCCAGATTGTCCAGCACCTTGAGGCTGGCCGCTTCCATGCACTCGATCTCGGCCAGCGCCCGTTCCAGTTCGCCGGCCTTGACCATGCGCACGGCTTCCACGCCGTGGCGATGCACCTGGACGTGCGGATCCTCCACTTCGCGGTAGCCCGGCAGGCGCGAGAAGCAGTGCTTGCCTTCGCCTTCGTAATACCAATTTCCGAGACGGCAGCCGGTGTGCGAGGCGAAATCGCCTTCGCGCTTGTCCGACAGTCCCATCGCGACGCGATAAACCTCGAACTTGAACAGCAGGTGATCGACCTTGGCGACCTCGACGAAGGAACGCAGCGACGATGCGGCGATCACGCCTTCCATGTTGCGCGCCAGATCGACCAGGCTGTGCATGGACTGCGTTGCCTGCATGCCGTCCTGGCTGTAGCGGGCGGCTTCATCGGCCAGCGACTGGATGCCGGCCATGGCTCCGGCCGTGTCGGTCTGCACGCCGCCGACGAGTTGCTCGATCTCGGCGGTTGCGTTGGTGGTGCGCTCGGCGAGCTTTCGCACTTCGTCGGCCACCACGGCGAATCCGCGACCCTGTTCGCCGGCGCGTGCCGCTTCGATCGCGGCGTTGAGCGCGAGCAGGTTGGTCTGGTCGGCGATGGCGCGAATCATCTTGACGATGCCGCCGATCTGCGTTGTCCGGTCCGACAGGCTTTGCACCGCGTTGGCCTTGTCGGTCGAATGCGCGGCGAGTTGCTCGAGGCTGTGCGAGATCTGCTCGATCGCCCGGCCGCTTTCGCCGGATACGACGGCGGTGCGGATCGCCTGTTCCTTTTCGCCCTTCATGGTGTTGGCGAGCGCGGCCAGGCTGGACTGGAATTGGGAGAAGGATTGCCCGAACGTCTGGAGGTTGCTGCTCAGGCCGCGCAAGAAGCGCGCCTCGTCGCGCGCGGTTCGCGCTTCGTTCTCGGCGCTGGCACGGGCCGATTCGGCGGCGGCCAGCGCCTCTCGAAGACGCGTGATTTCCTGCTCTTGCGCCTGCTGTGTCGGGTTCGTTCCGGTCTGGGTTTTTCTTGTTCCGAACATCTCGGGTTCCTTTCAATCGAGACTTACAGGGCGTTATTACGGCCACCGCGTCAGGATCTTGATTTCATTCAAGGTGGACGATTGCAGGCCTGGAAGGCGCGTGGATGCGGGCTCCCAGGCCGGTGTGCCGTGAAACGGCCTTGCGGTGCGGCCGCTGGAGAGGGGTGCCCTGTGGGCAAGGCAGGATGCGGCCCGTAGGCCGATATGGTTTTGCTTCTGACCTGCGGGTCGCTGCAGCCGCGTCAGGCGGCGGCGAGGTCGCGTCCCGGTGCCAGCGCGCTTTCGATCTCGCGCTTCAGCGCCTCGAGCTGGTCGAGCTGGCTCACCAGGGTCGCGTCGGAATGCTTCAGTTCGTCCACGCGCTCTTCCAGCGTGTCGCTCGCCTCGTGGATGCGCTTGACGCTTTCCAGCCGGCGCTTGAGGTGAATCTTGTGCTCGCGCACCTGGGTCTCGAGCGGTGCCATCACCGCGCGCAGCCACTGCTCGACGTCGCGGTTGGCATTCTCGAAAATCCGGCGTGCCTGAACCGCGACGGTTTCGAAGAACTTCTGCGTCAGCGCCTTCTTTTCGATGGTGAGGAAGCTCAGCACGCTGTTGTACTGGTCGTTGCAGCGCGCTTCGAGTCGCTCCAGTTCCTTGACGTAGCGCAGCATCGCGAACGGCTGCGGCGGCGCGAGCCGCGCACCCTGTTCGTCGGCGAAGCGCTGGTACATCGCTTCCATCATCTTGGTGATTTCGGTGGTTTCGCGCCCGGCACGGCCGAACTTGCCGCGCAGATCCTGGAAGAACTCGGCCATGGCGCCGCGCAGCCCGGCAGAGAATGTCGATTGCAGCATGGCTTCGCGCGTGCGGCGTGTTTCCTCTCGCAGCGCGTCCATGCCGATCTGCAGGTAGAGGTTGTTGGTGAGTTGCGAGAAGACGCTGCGCACGGCGTAGAAGCGCTGCAGGCTGCGATCGAACTCGTCTTTCTCTTCCTTCACCTTGCGCATGATGTATTCGACTACGCCCTGATTCTTGCCGCGCAGGTCGACCAGTTCCTGCATCTGCTCGCGCAGGCCGGCGCGGCGAGCGTTGAGCAGTTCCTGCGAGCGGGCGAGCACGTCGAGCGCATCGGTGCGCGTGTTCTCGGCCACGATGGCATGCCGCGTCGGCAGCAGTTCGTCGGCCAGCGCGGCTTCGAGAGCCGGCAGCCGGCTGCGCTGCAGCAGCGCAGCGTCGTGCTGAACCTTGGAGACCAGACCCTTTTGCGCCGAGACGGGGAACACCTGGCGCGTTTCGATCTCCAGCGTGGCGGCCACGCTGCGCATCTGTCTGGCGATGTCATGCTCGATCTCTGCCTCAGAGCGCAGGCCGTCCCACAAGCCGTCGATCTTGTTCAGCACAACCAGGCGGCCGCGCTGGCTGGTGCGGCCGGTGGCGACATGCTGGCGCCACACGGCGAGGTCGGAATGCGTCACACCGGTATCCGCCGCGAGGATGAACAGCACGGCGTGGGCGTTGGGCAGCAGCGAGAGCGTTAGTTCGGGCTCCGCGCCGATCGCGTTGAGGCCCGGCGTATCGAGGATCACCAGCCCTTTTTCGAGCAGTGGGTGCGGGAAGTTGATGATGGCGTGGCGCCAGCATGGCACTTCGACTTCGCCGGCCGCGTTGGGCTTGATGCCGTTCTCACCGGTCGGATCGATCGCGAAGCCGAGCTGCTCGGCTTCGACGCGCGGCACATGTCTGACCTCGCCGACGCGCTTGAGCGCGGCGCTCATCGATTCGGTCGAATCGACGTCGAGCGGAACGCGCACCCATTCCTCGGGAAAGCGCCGCAGTTCCGCGATCGAGGCGTTGCCGGCGCGCGTGGCGATGGGCAGCAGGTCGATCGAGGGCGCGCGGCTGGGTTCGTACAGCAACTCGGTCGGGCACATCGTGGTGCGCCCGGCCGAGGACGGCAGGACGCGGCTGCCATATTCCGAAAAAAAGATCGCGTTGATCAGTTCCGACTTGCCGCGCGAGAACTCGGCGACGAAAGCCACGGTGAGCTGGTCGCTTGCCAGCCGCTCGATCATCGCGGCGAGGCGCATGTCGGTCTGCGCGTCGCCGAGATCGTTGTCGGCCAGCCAGTTTTTCAGGCGCCGAAGGCCGTCCACCAGGCCCGAACGCCAGTCGGAATAGGCAGCGAACTGCTGTACGAGACTCATCCCGCTCTCCCGTCGGTCGCCGGGACCGTTGATCGGAAAGGAAAAATTACTGCAACAATATTCGGAACGACTCTAGCACATTGCGCCAAGTCATTGGAAGTGCAGAATTTTCACTTCTGACAGGACGGGCAGTAGAAGCTCGAGCGCTGGCCCTGTCGCAACGTCCGTATCGGCGTGCCGCAGATGCGGCAGGGTTGGCCGTCGCGGCCATAAACGAAATAGTGCTGCTGGAAGTAGCCCGGTTCCCCGTCGGCGGAAAGAAAATCGCGCAGCGTGCTGCCGCCGGCGGCAAGTGCGTCGGTCAGCGTCTCACGTACGGCGTCGACCAGCCTGTCGCAGCGGGTGCCCGCGAGTCGTCGCGCCGCGGTGCCGGGACGGATGCCGGCGCGAAACAGGCTTTCCGACGCGTAAATGTTGCCGACCCCGACCAGAACATGGCCGTCCATCAGAAATTGCTTGATCGCGCAGCGCCGGCCGCGTGTTGCGCGGTGCAGCCAGGCGCCGGTGAATTCGGCGCCGAAGGGCTCGATGCCGAGCGAATCGAGCAGCGGATGCATGTCTTGCCAACCGTCGATCCAGAGCATCAACCCGAAGCGGCGCGGGTCGCTGTAGCGCAGGACGGCGTGCTCGAAGCGGATGTCGACGTGGTCATGCTTGCGTGCCGGCGTGTGGGGCGGCAGCACGCGCAACCCGCCCGACATGCCGAGGTGGACCAGCAGCGTGCCATGGTCGAAGCGCATCAGCAGATACTTGCCGCGCCGGTCGATGCGCACCAGTCGCTGCCCTTCGAGCGTCGCGGCGAGATCGGCGGGCACCGGTTGGCGCAGGCGACGCTCGCGAACGTCGGCACCCTTGACAAAACTGCCTGGCAGACTGGCGGACAGGCCGCGGCGCGTGACTTCGACTTCGGGCAGTTCGGGCATGGTTCCGGTTCTGATTCAGGCGCCGTGGCATGCAAATCGGGGCGCCGCTTGCCGCGTCGGGAAAACTGCTAACATCGTCCGAACCAAATTGTAGAGCAGGCCTCCAACAAACGTGTTTTCCATCGATTTCGCATTTCGTCGTTCCGTGATCGCGGCGGCCGTGATGGCAGCACTGCTGAGCGGCTGCGCGACGCAAAGACCCCCTTCGGCAAGTGCGGGCGAGCAGCCTGCGGCCGGGCGGACGCAGCCGCAAGCCGATTCGGACGACGACGAAGAGGCCGATGCGCCGCTTCCCGCGCACGCGCAGATGCAGGCGCCGCGCATCGAGAATCTGCCGAAACAGGAACTCACGCCGCAGATCCTTTACCAGATGCTGATGGCGGAGGTTGCCGGCCAGCGCGGTAACCTGCCGCTGTCTACGCGCGCCTACATTGATCTCGCAAAGTCGACGCGCGATCCGCGCATTGCGCGCCGGGCGACAGAGATTGCCATGTTCTCGCGCCAGAACGATGTGGCCCTCGAGGCTGCGAAGCTCTGGAACGAGATCGAACCCGATTCGCCGCAGGCGCGCCAGACGCTCGCCGGCGTGCTCGTCGGCAGCGATCGACTCGACGAGGCGGAAACGCATATCGCGCGCCTGCTGGAGCAGGAAGGCGCGGCCTTGCCCGGCGCGTTGTTGCGGCTCAATCGCCTGTTCGCGCGCCAGAGCGACAAGGGGCAGGTGCAGCGCGTCGTCAACAAGCTTACGCAGCCTTATGTCGCGCGGCCCGAGGGCCGGCTTGCGCGCGCCGAGGCGGCACTGAATGCCGGCGCCGGCGATGCCGCAGTGCAGGAGGCCGACGAGGCCTTGCGCCTGAAACCCGGCTGGGAGCAGGCCGTTCTGATCAAGGCGCAGGCGCAGCGCGCCGCGTCGCCCGAGAAGTCGGTCGCGACCCTGCGCGAATTCCTGTCGCGCAATCCGAAGGCGCGCGAGGTGCGGCTCCAGTACGCGCGTTCCCTTGTCAATGACAAGCAATACAAGGAGGCGCGGTCGGAGTTCGAGCGCCTGCTGAAGGATTTTCCCGGCAACGCGGACGTCGTATATGCCGTGGGCGTTCTGTCGATGCAGCTCAACGACTACGACGCGGCGGAGGCCAGCCTGCGCAAGCTGCTCGACATGGAGTACCGCGATCCGAACCTGGTGCGACTGTATCTCGGACAGATTGCTGAAGAGCGCAAGCAGACCGACGAGGCGATCAAGTGGTTCTCGAGCGTCGAGGCTGGCGAGCAGTATGCCGCTGCACAGGTGCGCATTGCCAACCTGCTTGCGCGCCAGGGGCGCATCGACGAGGCGCGCCGCTCGCTGCAGGGTGCCGCGGCGAACAGTAGCCGGGACCGCGTGCAGTTCCTGCTGACCGAGGCACAGATCATGCGCGATGCGGGTCAGGCGCAGGAGGCGTTCGACCTCGTCAGCTCGCAATTGACGAGCCAGCCGGATCAGCCCGATCTGCTCTATGAATCCGCGCTGCTCGCAGAACGGCTCGGCAGGATGGACGTGCTCGAGACCAACCTGCGTCGGCTGATCGGCCTCAAACCCGATCATGCGCACGCCTACAACGCGCTCGGATATTCGCTGGCCGATCGCGGCGAGCGCCTCGACGAGGCGCAGGCGCTGGTGGCCAAGGCCCTCGAGATTTCACCGGACGATCCATTCATCCTCGACAGCATGGGCTGGGTGCTGTTCAAGCGAGGCGATGCGAACGGTGCGCTCGCGCCGTTGCAGCGCGCTTACGGCATTCGTCAGGATCCCGAGATCGCGGCGCACCTCGGCGAGGTGCTCTGGGCGCTGGGCAAGCGCGAAGATGCCCAGAAACTGCTGCGCGAGGCGGCGAGTGCGAACCCGCAGAATGAAGTTCTCGCCAACGCCATCAAGAAACTGATTCCCTGATCGGTTCGATGTCAATGTCGTTGCTCCCGCGGGCGATCGTGCTGGCGCTGGGTTGCAGTCTGATTGCCGGATGCGCCGGCCTGGCACCGGCGGACGTGCAGACGGAAGGCCGTCCGGCGCGCGAGGCGATCAAGTCGTTCGTGCTGGAAGGCCGCGTGTCGATCACGCGCGCCACCGATCGCGCGCAGGCATCGATTGTCTGGCAGCACGCGCGGGGCGCGAGCGACGAGATCGATTTGTTCACGCCGGTTGGGAGTCAGCTCGCACGGCTGACCGCGACGCCGACCGGGGCGCAGCTCGACACTTCCGATCAGCGTCGATTCGAAGCACCCGATGCCGAAACGCTTTCCGCGCAGATTTTCGGTTCGCCGCTCCCGCTAAATGGCATGCCTGACTGGGTGCTCGGCCGTTCGGCAGGCCGCGAAGTCACCGTGCAGCATGACGCTGCCGGGCGATACGCCTACCTTGCCGAAGCCGGCTGGGTGATTCGCTACCTCGATTACGAAAGCGCGGCGCCAGAGGCCTTGCCGCGGACCCTGGACTTCGAACGCGGCGACTTGAAGGTTCGGCTTCGGATCGACGTGTGGCGCGACCTCCGATGAGGCAGCGCGTCGAATGGGGGCGGGCGTTGCCGGCGCCGGCAAAGCTCAATCTGTTCCTGCACGTCGTCGGGCGCAGGCCGGACGGTTATCACCTGCTCCAGACCGCATTCCGTTTCATCGACCGTTGCGATCTGCTGCGACTGCATCGGCGCGACGACGGTCGGGTCGTGCGCCTGAACGATGTTGCCGGCGTGCCGGAGGAAGAGGATCTGTGCGTTCGTGCAGCGCGTCTGCTGCAATCGCATGGTGCCGGCGGGCAGGGGGTGACGATCGAGCTGGAAAAGCGCTTGCCCATGGGGGGGGGGCTGGGCGGCGGCAGTTCCGATGCGGCGACCGTCCTGCTGGCGCTCAACCGGCTTTGGCAGCTCGATCTTTCGCGCGAACGCCTGCAGGAGATTGGCCTTGCATTGGGGGCTGACGTGCCGGTGTTCGTGTTCGGTCGAAACGCCTTCGCCGAGGGCGTCGGAGAGCGGTTGCAGGCGATCGATCTGGCGCCGGCCTCGTATGTGGTGATCGAACCGGGGTGCTGCGTGCCGACGCAGCAGATTTTCTCGGCGCCGGATTTGACACGAAATTCGAATCCCCTCAAAATAGCGGACTTTTCATCGGGTTGGCAGGGAATCGCGGCATTGCGCAATGATCTTCAAGGGGTCGCGCAGCGCCAGTTCCCCGAGGTTGCCAAGGCACTCGACTGGCTAGGAGCGCGCGCAGGAACGCGCTTCGTGCGGATGACCGGCTCTGGTGCCTGCGTCTTCGCCGAATGCGAGTCGGAGATTGATGCCCGCACTATCGCCGATGCCGCATCCGGGGTCTGGTCGGCGTGGGTGGCAAAGGGGCTCGGTGAGCATCCGCTGTACGGCGTCTAGCCGGTCAGGGCGGAAAAGGTTTTTGGGGAGTCGCCAAGTTGGTTAAGGCACCGGATTTTGATTCCGGCATGCGAGGGTTCGAATCCTTCCTCCCCAGCCAGGTGTAAATGACGGGCAGGCCTAGAGCGCCTGCCCGCATTGTTTCTGAAGTCGCAACGCCGGCGGTGCCGGCAAGAGTGTGGTCCGAGGCGATCATGGCGTACGACAGTCTGATGGTATTCACCGGCAATGCGAACCCGAAGCTCGCGGCCGATGTCGTTCGCCGTCTCAACATGCCACTCGGTCGTGCGACGGTCGGGCGTTTTTCGGATGGCGAAGTCAACGTCGAATTGCTCGAGAACGTGCGCGGCAAGGACTGCTTCATCCTCCAATCGACCTGTGCGCCGACGAACGACAACCTGATGGAGCTGCTGATCATGGCCGACGCACTGAAGCGTGCTTCGGCCGGCCGCATCACCGCGGCGGTTCCGTATTTCGGCTATGCGCGGCAGGATCGCCGCCCGCGTTCCGCACGTGTGGCGATCACCGCCAAGGTAGTGGCCAACATGCTGCAGGCCGCCGGTGTGCAGCGTGTGCTGACGGTGGACCTGCATGCCGACCAGATCCAGGGCTTCTTCGACATCCCCGTCGACAACATCTACGCCGCGCCCATCCTGCTTGGCGACATCTGGAAGCAGCGCTACGAGGATCTGCTGGTGGTGTCACCGGACGTCGGCGGCGTGGTGCGCGCGCGTGCCCTGGCCAAGCGCCTGGAATCCGATCTGGCGATCATCGACAAGCGCCGTCCGAAGGCGAATGTGTCCGAGGTGATGAACATCATCGGCGAAGTGCGCGATCGCACCTGCGTGATCATGGACGACATGGTCGATACCGCCGGGACACTTTGCAAGGCCGCGCAGGCGCTGAAGGAAAACGGTGCCAAGCGTGTGCTCGCCTACTGTACCCACGCCGTGCTGTCGGGCGCTGCGATTCAGCGTATCGGCAGTTCGGACCTCGACGAGTTGGTGGTGACCGACACGATCCCGCTGCGCGATGAGGCACGTGCCTGCGATCGCATCCGCCAGATCTCCATCGCGGAGCTGATGGCTGAAACCATGTTGCGCATCAGCAACGAGGAGTCGGTCAGCTCACTGTTCATGGAATAGTTTTCACACCGTCGCCTGGTCGCGGGCGGCGGATTTTGCTGCAGTAACTTTTGGAGTCATCTCATGTCTATCATTCTCAAAGCATCCAAGCGCGATGAGCAGGGCACCGGAGCGAGCCGCCGCCTGCGCCGCGCCGGCCGCGTTCCCGGCATTCTCTATGGTGGCGAAGGCGCTGCCGAGCAGATCAGCGTCGATCACAACGAAGTGTTCCACCTGCTGCGTCAGGAAGCTTTTCATGCCTCTGTGCTCGCCATGGACATTGACGGCAAGCGCCAGACCGCCATCCTGCGCGACGTTCAGGTGCATCCGTACAAGCAGCAGGTGCTGCATCTCGACTTCCAGCGCGTGGATGCCACGCACAAGATCCACGTCAAGGTGCCGCTGCACTTCGTCAACGCCGAGGTTTCGCCCGGCGTGAAGCTGCAAGGCGGTGTGGCGTCCCACGTGATGAACGAACTCGACGTGTCCTGCCTGCCGGGGGATCTGCCTGAGTTCATCGAGGTCGATCTGGCTGCGCTTTCGGCCGGCCATTCGCTGCACGTTTCGCAGATCAGGATGCCCGAGGGCGTCGAGCCGGTTCTACACAAGGGCGAGGATCCGGTCGTTGCGGCCATCGTGCTGCCGCGTGGCGCGAAGAGCGACGAGGCGGCGGGCGAGGCTGCGTCTGCGGAAGCGCCGAAGAAGTAAGAGCATGCCTCTGACGAGGTTTGTGCCTCGAACGCATGAACGTCGCACCGCGATTGATCATCGGCCTCGGTAATCCCGGGGCTGACTATTCCGAAACCCGGCACAACGCCGGGTTTTGGTTTTGTGAGCGCCTTGCTGCGCAACTGGGCTTGTCGCTCAGCCGCGAGGCGCGTTTCCACGGCAGGGTGGGCCATGCGCGCGGTGACGACATCTACCTGCTCGAACCGCTGACCTTCATGAACCGTTCGGGGCAGGCGGTCGGTGCCCTCGCGCGGTTCTATCGCATCGAGCCGGCGCAGATGCTGGTGGTGCATGACGAACTCGATATTCCGCCGGGCGATCTGCGCGTTAAGTTTGGTGGCGGGCTGGGCGGGCACAATGGTCTGAAGGACATCACCGCCCATCTCGGTACGCAGGATTACTGGCGCTTGCGCGTCGGCATCGGACATCCGGGCGACCGCAACGAGGTGGTGAACTACGTGCTGAAGCCGCCGCGCCGGGAGGAGCAAAATCTGATCGATGAGGCCATTTCGCGCGCCCTGCAGGCATGGTCGTCGATCGCGAAGGGTGAATGGAATTCGGCGATGCAGAAGCTTAACGGCAAGACGGCCAAGCCAGTTGCATCGAACCAACAGGAAGGCAAATCATGAGTCTCAAATGCGGCATCGTCGGACTGCCCAACGTCGGCAAATCGACGCTATTCAACGCGCTGACCAAGGCCGGCATCGCGGCGGAGAACTATCCGTTCTGCACCATCGAGCCCAATGTCGGCATCGTCGAAGTGCCCGATGCGCGGCTTGCACGACTGTCGGAGATCGTAAAGCCGCAAAAGGTGCAGCCGGCCATCGTCGAGTTCGTCGACATCGCCGGTCTGGTGGCCGGTGCGTCGAAGGGTGAGGGATTGGGCAACCAGTTCCTTGCCAACATTCGCGAGACCGACGCGATCGTCAACGTCGTGCGCTGCTTCGACGATCCAAATGTGGTGCACGTCAATGGTCAGGTCGATCCGATCGCGGACATCGAAACCATCGTCACCGAACTCGCGCTGGCCGATCTGGCAGTGGTCGAGCGCACGCTCAATCGCGACGTAAAGAAGGCGCGCGCCGGCGACAAGGATGCACAGAAACTCGTTGCGGTGCTCGAACGGCTGCTGCCGCATCTCAACGAGGGCCGCCCGGCGCGCACGCTGGATCTGTCAGCGGACGACAAGTTGTTGCTGCGTCCCTTGTGCCTGCTGACAGTCAAGCCGGCGATGTACGTCGGCAACGTGCTGGAAGACGGCTTCACGAACAATCCGCACCTCGACCGGCTCAAGGAACACGCTGCGAAGGAGGGTTCGCCGGTGGTTGCCTTGTGCGCCAAGATCGAGGCGGAGCTTGCCGACCTCGACGACGCTGACAAGCACGCCTTCCTCGCCGACCTCGGACTCGATGAGCCCGGCCTCAACCGGCTGATCCGCGCCGGCTACAAGCTGCTCGGCCTGCAGACCTACTTCACCGCCGGCGTGAAGGAGGTTCGCGCCTGGACCATCCATGTCGGCGACACCGCACCGCAGGCTGCCGGCGTGATCCACACCGATTTCGAGCGCGGCTTCATCCGCGCGCAGACGATCTCGTTCGACGACTTCATCGCCTGCGGCGGCGAGCAGGGCGCCAAGGAGGCCGGCAAGATGCGCGCCGAGGGCAAGGAATATGTCGTCAAGGATGGCGATGTCATGAATTTTCTGTTCAACGTCTGATCGCGATGCGGCGCTGGACTCGCTGGTTGCCGTTGCTCGTTGCACTGCTGGTCGTGCTGGCTGCCGCGTTGTTCGCACGCCACCGCATGATCGAACCGACCGACATCGGACACCTTTGCGATGCCGGGCGGGGGCCGTGGTGGTGTGATTTGCGCCTGGCGATCATCATGAGTTTCTCGCGCGGCTGGCTTGGCTGGTTCGTGCTTGGCGCCGGGCTTGTCGCAACGGTTTTGCGCTGGCGCTGGCTCGCAGTATGCGCCGCGCTCGGCGGTGTGGCCGGCCTGGTGCTCTATCAGTTCGTGTTTTCTGCAGCCGGACTGTTGCTGGGTTTGCTGGTGCTTGCCCGACCGGCGCAGCTAGTGCGCTTTCCGAGGTAGCAGTACTGACGCAGCGAAGACTGCACCTACCCCCGCCCAAACCAGCGCGTGGATGTTGTGCAACCCCTCCAGTGCAACGATCAGCGGCAGCGTGGCGGCGATCACAAGCGCAAGGAGCCGTTCCTCGTGCTCCTCGCCGGGTGCGCTGTCGCCGAACAGCGCGACCAGTCCGAACCCGGTCGCCGGCACAATCAGCCATTCGGTCGGAAAATCCCGGTAGCGCGAATCGAAGACCAGCAGCAGGTTGGTCGCGGCAGTGCCGAAAAGCAGGACCAGTCGCGACAGCGCCAGCAGGCGGCTGTGCGAGCCAAGGAAATCCGCAATTGCCGGAACCGCACGCACCCGCCCGCCGTCCGCCCAGCGGGCAAGCGCCCGCGCCAGCATGAAGGCCGCGAGCAGCGAGAACGCGGCAAAGGCAATGCCCACGCTCCATTCGAAAGGCGTGCGGGCCGTCAGCGATACGGTGCGCGCCTGCACGGCGAGTGCGACGCCGGCGCTTGCGCCGCCGCCGATCAGTCCCGCAACGCCGAACCAACCCGGGCGCTGGCGTGAAACCAGCGCCGACGCTGCGAACAATGTCGAGAGCAGCCCGGCTGCAGCCAAGCCGAACGCCCAGCGCGGTTCCTCCACCACCGGACCGTGGAGCGGAAACTTGGCGCTGCCGTCGCTGGCAAAGATGCCCCAGTAACCACCGACAGCGCCCTCGAGCTGGCGCTTCCATGGCTGGTCGAACGCCTCTACGATGTTGTAGCCGATGTTTCGCGCTTCCGCCGCCGACACTACGCCGCGCACGAAGCGGGCCGCATTGACGCGCGACGGAATCGCGCCTTCCCGGTCGCGGCCGACCGTGGGCCAGCCGGTTTCCCCGATCAGTACCTTGTGCTTCGGAAAGCGCGCCTGGACCTTGTCGTAGATCGACAGTACATGTTCGACCGCGTGGTCGACAGGCACCGGGTTGTCTTCCCAGAATGGCAGGATGTGCACGGTCACGAAGCTTGCCGCATCTGCCAGTTGCTCATTGCGCAACCAGAACTCCCAGACATCGGCGTAGGTCACCGGCTGCGGCACGGCCGCGCGCACGCGCGAAATGTAGGCCACAAGTGCCTCGGCCGGCTGCTCGCCGCGCAGCAGTACCTCGTTGCCAACGATTACGGCGGTCACGGTGTCCGGATAGGCGCGTGCCGTCTCGATCGCAAGCGCGATTTCCTTCTCGTTCAGCTTCCCGTCTCGGCCAATCCAGATGCCGAGCATCACCGTCATTCCCAGCCGCTGGGCGACCTTGGGCAGCGCACCCATTCCCTGGCTGACCGAGTAGCTGCGGACGCAATGGGTATGGCTCGACAGGAAGCGGAGGTCTGCCTCCAGGCGTGCTTCCGTGACCGACTGCGATGGGTCGAGCGGCGTTTCGCCGGGGAGGCGGAAGGCAGCGTACGAAAGACAGGCGATTCGCCTGACCTCTTCTTCCGCAAGCGGAACAGGCTGGCCCTGCCGGAATACCCAGGCGAGCGAAGCGATGGCTGCCAACGCAAGCAGAACGACAATCAGGCGGCGGCGTTTCATCGTCGGGTCGGGTGTGGATCTGGAGGTGGCGCGGCCGGCTATCCGGTCCGATTCGAAAAATTGTTGAGTCCGCGGTATTCCGGATCGCGGGACTGCGCGTTATGGCCACAGGCAATGCGCTGCCGGGCCGACATTCTGCATTCCGCACAAGGGCTTGGCAATCGCAATCGAGGTTCTGGCCTGGGAGCGTTGAATTTTTCGCGTCGCTTGTCGAAGACATCTGGAATTCCCGATGCTGCAGTGCGATAATCCGCGCGCCAGATTCGCCGAACATGACCCGATAGATTATAACTAATTGAGACAATGGAAATTTCTACAGTGAATTCTGTTGCAGAACCCGTTGTTGATGGGGCTGCGCCGGTGGCGCACCAACCGGTCACGCGCGATCGATTCAAGTTCGGTCTGGATGCGCTGCTCGTCGCCCTGCTGGTTGCGGTGATCAATTTCGTCGGGTGGCAGTGGTTCAACCCGGCGGTCGATTTCGTGGCTTGGGAAGAATCGGGCGTGCAGGGCTTTGCCTACTCGGGCTTCCAGCGCCACCAGGATCCTCGCGAAGGGACTTACCCGACCGAGAGCGACCTGCGCGGCGATCTTCAGCTTCTTTCCGAACATACCCAGCACATCCGAACCTATTCGTCGGTGGCCAACGAGAACGTGCCGGTGATGGCGGCCGAGTACGGATTGAAGGTGACCGCAGGTGCCTGGCTCGGTACCGACAGGGCCAACAACGAACGCGAGATGGCAGCGCTTGAGCGCTCGGCACGCAAGGCGAGCAACGTCCAGGCGATCATCGTCGGCAACGAGTCGGTGCTCCGCGGCGACCTGACGGTGAAGGAACTCACCGCCTACATCAAGCGCGTGCGGGGCAAACTCGGCGTGCCGGTCACCACTGCAGAGCCGTGGCACGTCTGGCTTGCGCATCCGGAACTCGCCAAGCAGGTCGACTACATCACCGTCCACCTGCTGCCTTACTGGGAAGGCGTCGGCGTTGAGTACGCCGTGGACCATGTTTTCCGGCGCTACAACGAGCTGCGCAGGAACTTTCCGACCAAGAAGATCGTGATCGGCGAGGTCGGCTGGCCGTCCAACGGCGACCGCATCGGCGAAGCCATTGCATCCAAGGAGAACCAGGCGCGGTTCATGCGCGAATTCCTCGATCGAACGCTCGAGCAGCCTGTGCGCTACTACCTGATGGAAGCCTTCGACCAGCCCTGGAAGATCACCGAAGAAGGTCGTGCAGGCGGCTACTGGGGCATGTTCGATGCCTATCGCGAAATGAAATATCCGCTCGACGGACCGATCGTTGCGGATACCAACTGGAAGAACAAGGCGCTGCTCGCATCCGCCCTGGCGCTGGTGCCGATGCTGCTTTTCGCCGGCGCGTTCCGCCGCTTGCGCGTGACGGGGCGTGTGTTCTTCTGCGTCCTGATCCAGGTCTGCGTCACCCTGTTCGTCTGGCTCGCAGCGCTGCCCTTCGAGTTCTATCTGAAGCCCGCGGACTGGGCGATGTATGCGCTGCTGATGCCGGCGCTGCTGTTCATGATGGCGACACTGCTGGTCGGTGGCTTCGAACTGGTCGAGGTACTGTGGGCGAAGCACTGGCTGCGCCGTTTCACGCCGATGGCCGCGCGCCTCGATCCGACGGTGCAGCCCTTCGTCTCGATTCACCTGCCCTGTTACAACGAACCGCCGGAGATGGTGAAGCTCACGCTCGACAGCCTGGCGAAGCTCGAGTATGACAACTTCGAAGTCCTGGTGATCGACAACAACACCAAGGATCCGGCCGTCTGGCAACCCGTCGAGGCCTATGTTGCCCGTCTCGGGGCGAAGTTCCGCTTCTTCCACCTCGACAACTGGCCAGGCTTCAAGGCCGGTGCGCTGAACTACGCGCTGACGCAGACCGACCCGCGCACCGAGGTGGTTGGTGTCGTCGATGCCGACTACGCGGTCAGCCCGGACTGGCTGTCACGCCTGGTCGGCCATTTCGACTCGCCCAAGGTTGCCGTCGTGCAGGCACCCCAAGCGCATCGCGAGTTCAAGAACAATGCGTTCCGCGCCATGTGCAACTGGGAGTTCGATGGATTCTTCCGCATCGGCATGCACCATCGCAACGAGCGCGATGCCATCATCCAGCACGGCACCATGACGCTGGTGCGCAAGTCGGCGCTGGTCGAAACCGGCCAGTGGTCCGAGTGGTGCATCTGCGAAGACGCCGAACTGGGATTGCGGCTGATGAACAGCGGTTGGGAAACCCGCTATGTCGATGCGGTGCTCGGCCAGGGACTGACGCCGAACGACTTCGCCGCGTTCAAGTCGCAGCGCACGCGCTGGGCGTTTGGCGCGATGCAGATCCTCAAGCGGCGCTGGAACTGGCTCACCGGCAAGGGCAATCTCTCGCTCGGCCAGCGTTTCCATTTCGTCACCGGCTGGTTCGGCTGGTTCGCGGATGCCCTGCATCTCGTGTTCACGCTCGCCTCGCTTGCGTGGACGGTCGGCATGGTCGTCGCCCCGGCGGATTTCAGCCTGCCGCTGCCCGTCTACCTCGTGCCGGTACTCGGTTTCCTGTTTGCCAAGGCATCGTTCGGCCCCCTCCTGTATTTCAAGCGCGTGCATTGCAATTGGCGCGATGTGGCCGGCGCCTCCCTGGCCAGCCTGGCGCTTTCGCACGCGATCGCGCGCGGCGTGCTGCAGGGACTCTGGGCTAAGCAGGGCGTGTTCGTGCGTACCGCCAAGGGCGGGCGCGGCGACACGCTGCTGGGTGCGCTGACTGGTGCGCGAGAGGAAGTTCTGTTGCTTGCGGCCCTAGTCATCGGTGCCGTGGTTTCGATCATTGCGATGACGGCGCCGCCGGCCATCAACGCTGCCGGCAACGTGCTTCCGGGCGGCGAGACCAAGGTCGAGGCAATCATGTGGGCGGCGATCCTGATCGCCCAGTCGATGCCTTATGCCGCCTCGCTCGCCGTTGCGCTGATCTCGGCCCGCTCCGCTGCGCGGCAACGCCGTCCGCACGCGGCTGGGCGGCTCGTCGCTGCCGGCGACGCGGCCTGAACGTTCCTATGTCTTCTGACGGGCGGTCGTTCCGCCCGCCCGTCATTCAGCTTGGTTTGCCCTGCTGCGCTGCCGCGATGTCGGCGCGCACGGCATCCATGTCCAGCGCGCGCATCTGGCCGATCAGTTGCTCGAGTCCGCTTGCCGGCATGGCACCGGGCTGGGCGTAAAGCACGATCTGATCGCGAAACGCCATCAGCGTCGGAATCGAGCGGATATTGAACGCCGCCGCCAGTTCCTGCTGCTCCTCGGTATTCACCTTGGCGAAGACGATGTCCGGATGAGAATCCGAGGCGGCTTCGAAGGTCGGCGCGAAGCTTCGGCAAGGTCCGCACCACGGCGCCCAGAAATCGATCAGCACCATGTCGTTGCCTTCGATCAGTTCGTTGAAGTTGTCGGTTGTTGCTTCGATTGCCGCCATGCGACGTACTCCGTGCAAAGGGAAGGGAAAGGCCAGTTTCCGGGTTTGAATAGCGTTTGCTCGCCGCGGTGTCGTGCCGTGCGTTAGCGTCGCGCCGCTTCGCCGGACGAGGCGGGGCGCTGTGCGTCGAGCGACCCCGCGTCGGCGTCGACCGCGCATTGCAGGGCCGATCCGCCACGCCGCTTTGCAATGTACATCGCGATGTCCGCCTGTTGCAGCAGGCGTTCGGCATTCGGGGCGTGGTCGGGGAACAGTGCGAGCCCGATCGAGACACCGAGGAAATACTGGCGACTGCCGATCGCCACCGGTTCCCGCACCGTTTCAATGATCTTCTGCGCGACCGTCGCCGCGTCCTCGGTGTGCAGGGTTTCCGGCAGCAGGACGACGAATTCGTCGCCACCGAGCCGCGCCACCGTGTCGGACTCGCGAACGGCCTGTCGCAGGCGATTGCTGATCGCGATCAGCACCTCGTCGCCGGTCGAATGGCCGTGGGTGTCGTTGATGATCTTGAAATCGTCCAGATCGAGCAGCATCACTGCCACACGATGGCCCTTGCGCCGCGCCCGTGCAATCGCCTGTTCGAGGCGGTCGGAAAACAGGCGCCGATTCGGCAGCCCGGTCAGCATGTCGTGGTAGGCGAGGTGGCGATATCGCTCGGCGCCGCGCACGCGCTCGGTAATGTCTGTGCCGACGCCGTGGTAGCCGCAGAACCGTCCCTGCTCGTCGAACACCGGGTTGCCGCTGCTGGAACACCAGCGCAGGTCGCCCGAGGGGCCGAGCACCTGATAGACGAAATCGCGAAACGGCCGGTGTTGTTCCAGCAGCTTGCGATGGGTGCGCCACTGTTCCGGGCTGACGCCGCGCACCGACGCATCCTCCCAGCGCCGCTTGCCCAGCGTGTTCGAAAGGTCGATGTTGTGCTTTTCGAAGATCGAACCGGAAATGCGCGTGAAGCGGAATTCGGCATCCTGCTCCCAGTACCAGTCCGATGAGAGCGACACCAACCGGCGGAAGCGGTCTTCCGACGCCTTGAGCGCGGCCTCGGTCTTGAGCCGGTCGGTGATGTCCTCGCCCATCCACACCATGCCGAGCGCGAGGTTGCCCGGGTCGACGGCCCTGCCGGTGATCTCGGCGTTGAATACCGAACCATCGCGGCGCCTGAACTCGGTCACCGTCGTGTATGCGCGGCCGCCGCGGATCACCGGTTCGCATTCGCGGGCGATGCGCCGCCACTCGTCGAGACTGGCCAACCAGGCCCAGGAGGGGCGGCCCACGATCTCCTCGATCGGGTAGCCGACCAGGTCGGCGAAGCGCCGATTGCACTTGACCATGAAGTGCGGCTTGACGAAGCAGATCGCTTCGGCGGCGGTGTCGAGGATAACGTTCTGCTCCTGGGCCAGCGCATCGCTTTCCAGCCGCCTGACCAAAGTGGACATCAGGCTGCGGTGGAAAAGGTCGTGCAACAGCGCGAGCAGCAGCGCGTAGGCCAGCATCGACCAGCCGGCCAGCGCGAAGACCTTGACCTGTCCGGCGATCAGGGTCGCCGCAAGCGGTAGCATGGCCGGGACGATGAAGGCGAAGAACGCGATGCGGCTGGGGGCGAGGACACCTGTTGCCCCGAGGGCGACTGTACCCAGTGTCAGCACCAGGAACAATTGCTGTGCCTCGGCCCCCTTCGGCAGCGCGATCAGCGCCAGCACGCCCCAGGCGACGCCGTTGAGCAGGCTTTTCGCGGCAAAGCGGTTTTCCCAGACGACGGCGGTTCGCGCGTCCTGCGGGGCTTCGCGAAAGCGCCGGTACATGATCAGGCCGACGGTGATCAGCCCGACCATCGCGGCGACCCATGCGCCGACCAGATGCCGGTCGATCATGAACCACAGCCAGTATCCGACCACCACCACGACCGTGCCGCTGATCGGCAGCGCATTGCGTCCCAGCGTTGCGAGCAGGCGCACACACTCCAGCCGCGCCAAGCCCGGAATGGACTGATCGCGACGCGCGCTTCTCTTGCTGGAGACGGGGAGGGCTGCGGGCATGCGGAAAATCGGGGCTGCGAGGTGGTCGAGAATGATTCTCGTTGGTTTATCAATGGGTAGGCAATCGACGACCACCCGCGTGGCTACAATGTCCGTCCAAGCGAACGCGACGTCAACTGGACGATGGTTATAGGCGGACCCCGGATTGTCCCGCAAACGGCCGCTTGGCGCCGATTCCCCGCTACCCGTTTTCGATAATTGTTTTGGCGCAGGCAAACCCCATAAACCTTGTTCTTTCCGACAACCGCGTTCGCATCGGGCGCTTCGCGCCATCGCCGAGCGGGCCACTGCACTTCGGCTCGCTGGTGGCGGCCCTGGGTAGTGCGCTCGAGGCTGCCCGCGACGGTGGACGCTGGCTGGTGCGCATCGAGGACATCGATGCGCCGCGCAACCTGCCGGGTGCCGATCGCCTGATCCTGCAGCAACTGGAGCGCCTGGGATTCCGTTGGGATGGCGAGCCGGTCTGGCAGAGCCGGCGCATCGACCTGTATCGCGCGGCCTTGGCCGAACTGGCGGCGCAGGGGCGCACCTATGGCTGCGCCTGCTCGCGCAAGGAGATCGCCGATTCCACGCTGGCGCGGGCCATCGACGGCGCGCGCCGCTACCCCGGCACCTGCCGCAACGGGCTGGCGCCGGGGCGCCGCGCGCGCGCGTCGCGTCTGCGCGTCGACGCCGCGCGCGATGACGTACGGATCGTGTTCGACGATCTCGTGCAGGGCCGCATCGAGCAGGATGTGGCGCATGATGTCGGCGATTTCGTGCTCGACCGCGCCGACGGCCAAGTCGCCTACCAGCTTGCAGTGGTGGTGGACGATGCCGAACAGGGCGTCACCGAGGTCGTGCGCGGTGCCGATCTGCTCGATTCCACGCCGCGTCAGATCTTGCTGCAGCGCATGCTGGGCCTGCCGACACCGCGCTACGCGCACCTGCCGGTGGTGCTTGACCGGCATGGCGACAAACTCTCGAAGCAGACGCGCGCGCGGCCGATCGAGGGCGGGCCGCCCGCCGCTGCCCTGTGCGCCGCGCTCGGTTTCCTTGGGCACGCGCCGCCCGGTGAGTTTGACGGCGCGCCCGTTGCCGCGGTGTGGGACTGGGCACGCGCGAACTGGTCGCTGGCACGCGTGCCGCGCGTGCGCGGCGCACTCGCGCCGGGGCCCATGCTCTGACTGAATGGCCTGCGAGGCGCATCCACCGGACCTCGCCAGGCATGCCGAGCTACGAGGCGCGTGGAATGGCGATCGCAGGCCCGAATGGTCTGAGCGCAAGCATTCATGCGGGTTACAGCCGCGACCATAGTGCGGCGCAACTTCAGTGGTGGCGCAGGTAACCGGTGATGCCCATCATCAGCCGCACCAGTCCGTAGGCGAACCAGCTCGACAGGCGGCTATACAGCGGCACGCGTTTCCAGTCTGTCGGTCGCAGTTCCTTGGCGCCGATCGCCATTGCGCGCTCGAGGCTGCCGCGCAGTTCGCCGGCGAAGCCGGTGTCGCGCACGATGACGTTGGCTTCGCGCGCCATGAGCAGGCTGAACGGGTCGATGTTGCTCGAACCGACGGTGCTCCACACGCCGTCGATCACCGCAACCTTGGCATGCAGGAAGCTGCGGTGATATTCGTGGATGCGGATGCCGCCGTCGAGCAGTGCGCCGTACAGTCCGCGCGTCGCGTAATGCAGCAGCAGATACTCCACGCGTCCCTGCAGCAGCAGCGTCACCTTCACGCCGCGCGCCGCCGCGCGCAGCAGCGCTTGGCGGAATCGCCGCCCGGGGAGGAAGTAGGCGTTGGCGATCAGCACTTCGCGCGAGGCGCCATTGATGGCATCCAGATACGCATTCTCGATGTCGCGACGGTGTCGCAGATTGTCTCGGATCACGAAACGCGCGCGCTGGCTGCCCGCGTGCCCCGTATGCGCGGGTCGGGCGTTGCCAAGCAGCAGACGACGTCGCATGCCGGCCCAGGCAACCAGTTCCCACAAGCGCCGGCACGAAGCGAGGATGTCGGCAAGAATCGGCCCCTCGATGCTAACCGCATAGTCGTAGCGCGGCGGCGTGTGCTTGGGCGTATGCATGTCGTCGATCACATTGATGCCGCCGACGAAGGCCAGCCGCCCGTCCACCACCACCACCTTGCGATGCAGGCGGCGCAGGCGGTGACGGCGCAGCGAATAGGTCGCGATCTCGCGTCGGTAGACCAATACCTGCACGCCGCCCGCCACCAGCCAAGGCATCAGCGCGTCGACGAACTCACGCGCGCCGAACCCATCGACCATCAGCCGCACCGCGACGCCGCGGCCGGCGGCACGAATCAGCGCAGCGCCGATGCGTCGGCCGGTCTCGTCGTCCTCGAAGATGTAGGTCTGCAGGAAGATTTCATGGCGCGCCGCGTCCAGTGCGTCCTCCAGCGCGGGAAAATACTGGGTCCCGCTTTCCAGCAACGTGATGCGATGGCCCGGCTGGAATTCGGCGTCGTCGCCGGTCATGTCAAAGGGGGGCGAGTTGCGCCGTCAGCGCCGCGTGGTCTGAGATCTTCGACCACGGCAGGCCGTAATGGGATTGCGCGCTTTCCACCTGGAATCCGCGCACGTAGATGCGATCCAGCCGTAGTACCGGCAAGGTGGCCGGAAAGCTGCGTGCGGGCCGGCCGCGTTCGCCGGCGAAGGCTTCGATCACGCCGAGCGAATCGCACAACTGATCGTCTGCGCGGTTGCGCCAGTCGTTGAAGTCGCCGGCGATGATGAGCGGCGCTTTCCCGCCGGCCAGAGTGTGCATGCGCTCGACGATGGCCTGCATCTGGCGCCGGCGCGTGCCGCCGGTAAGCCCGAGGTGGATGCAGGCGCAATGTACCGGGTCGGCACGGCCCGGAAGCGCGATCTCGCAGTGGAGCAATCCGCGCCGTTCGAATGCGTGGTCCGAGATGTCCTGGTTGTGCGCCGAGAGTATCGGGTAGCGCGACAGGATGGCATTGCCGTGGTGGCCGTGGTCGTAGACCGCATTGCCGCCGTATGCGGTTTGCAACCAGAAGTCCTCGGCCAGGAATTCATGCTGCGGCCGTTGCGGCCAATCCGCATGGCGCGCCGAGTGGCGCACGTGCAGCCCCTGCACTTCCTGCAGGAACACGATGTCCGCGTCTAGCGTGCGCAGGCGTTCGCGCAACTCGTGGATCACCATGCGCCGGTTGAACTGCGAGAAGCCCTTGTGGATGTTGTAAGTGCACACGCGCAGACGCGGCTGCCCCGCGCGATTGTCCTCCGTGCGCGGCGCACGCGGTTTCGATGCATTCATGTCGAGCGGCCGGTCGGCGCGACGCCCCGAGGCGCGCGCGCAGTTCAGCTCTGCTGCCAGGGCAAGCCGGCGAAGCGCCAGCCGCCGACCCGGTTGCGCTGGCCGTTGGCGTCCTTGTCGCCCTCGAATCCTTCGAGCACGTTGTAGGCGTCGCGGAAGCCAGCCTCCGTGGCGGCAATTGCCGCTGCATGGGAGCGGGCACCGCTGCGGCAGATGAACATGACGAGCGATTCGGGATCGACCTGATGCTTCAATTGGGCGACGAAGTTCGGGTTCGGCTGGTTGCCGGGGTAGACCAGCCACTCGATCTCGACTGCGCCGGGAATGCGGCCGACCCAGTCAAGCTCTGCGCGGGTGCGCACATCGACGATGCGTGCGCCGGGTGCGAGCTGCAGCACTTCCCAAGCTTCCTTCGGCGTGAGCGCACCTTCGTAGCTGAGTTTCATCTCCGTGGCGCGCGACTGCGCGAGTCCGAGCACTTCAGTGAGTTTTCCCATGGTCTGCAACTGCGTGAGGGTTGGATCGGATCGAGTATACGCCGGCCGCCGTGCCCAAATCGATAGTGCGATGGCGCCTTCACGGGCGGCGCCCGAGCGGCTGGGTGCAGGGCACTGCGATGCAGATCGCACCCGATCGAGGCATCCGGACGGCCTTCCGACATGCGTTTTCGACGCGAGAGGAGAAATCGGAATGCGCCGCACCAAACCGGTGCGACGCCGTGTTCTGGGCGCCCCAAATCGGTGCGTTATTCCCGTGGCGACCCGGATGCCGGGCGGGCCTTGGCTTGTGGCACAATGCCGTTTTTGCGCTCGCCGTGAATGGCATGAAACGTGCTGTCAGGCTCGGGCGAAAATACCGCCTCGCGGACTCACACCACGCTTCAAGTCATCTATCAGGAGTGAACATGTCACCTCAAGACGTCCTCAAACTGGTCAAGGAAAAAGAGGTCAAGTTTGTCGATTTCCGCTTCACCGATACCCGCGGCAAGGAGCAACACGTCGGCGTGCCGGTCAAGGCTTTCGATGCTGATAAGTTCGAGGACGGCCACGCCTTCGACGGCTCGTCGATCGCCGGCTGGAAGGGCATCCAGGCATCCGACATGCTGCTGATGCCGGACCCGGCCACCGCCTACATCGATCCGTTCATGGACGAAACCACCCTCGTTCTGACCTGCGACGTGGTCGAACCGGCCGACGGCAAGGGCTATGACCGCGACCCACGCTCGATCGCCAAGCGTGCCGAGGCCTACCTCAAGTCTTCCGGCATTGGCGATACCTGTTTCTTCGGACCGGAACCCGAATTCTTCATTTTCGACTCCGTCGAGTGGTCGGTCGACATGTCCGGCTCCTACTGCAAGGTATTCTCGGAAGAAGCCGCCTGGGCCTCCGCCGAAAAAATCGAAGGCGGCAACACTGGCCACCGTCCGACCGTCAAGGGCGGTTACTTCCCGGTTCCGCCGGTCGACAGCTTGAACGACGTGCGTGCCGCGATGTGCCTGGCGCTCGAAGCCTGCGGCGTCGAAGTCGAAGTGCATCACCACGAAGTGGCCACCGCCGGGCAGTGCGAAATCGGCACCAAGTTCGGTCCGCTGGTACGCCGCGCCGACATGACGCAGGTACTCAAGTACATCGTGCATAACGTCGCGCACAGCTACGGCAAGACCGCGACCTTCATGCCGAAGCCCATCGTTGGCGACAACGGCTCGGGCATGCACGTACACCAGTCGATCTGGAAGGACGGAAAGAACCTGTTCGCGGGCAACGGCTACGCCGGCCTGTCCGAGTTCGCCCTCTACTACATCGGCGGCATCATCAAGCACGCGCGCGCGCTCAACGCCATCACCAACCCGGGCACCAACTCGTACAAGCGTCTGGTTCCCGGCTTCGAAGCACCGGTCAAGTTGGCCTACTCGGCCCGCAACCGCTCGGCCTCGATCCGCATTCCGTTCGTGCAGTCGGACAAGGCGCGCCGCATCGAAGTGCGCTTCCCGGACCCCACCTGCAACCCGTATCTGGGCTTCACGGCGCTGATGATGGCCGGCCTCGACGGCGTGCAGAACAAGATCCACCCCGGCGATCCGGCTGACAAGAACCTGTACGACCTGCCGCCCGAAGAAGACGCGAAGATCCCGACCGTTTGCTCCAGCCTCGACCAGGCGCTCGAGTACCTCGATAAGGATCGCGAATTCCTGACGCGCGGCGGCGTCTTCTCCAACGAGATGATCGATGCCTACATCGAACTCAAGCTGGAAGAAGTCACCAAGTTCCGCATGACGACCCACCCGGTCGAGTACGACATGTACTACAGCCTGTAACATGGGCTGTACGTGTCCGGTCAGCGCATGACCGGGCAATGCGTTATGAAAGGACGGGCTGCGGCCCGTCCTTTTGTTTGTGGGTCAAGACGGCGGGCGCCGGCCCGTTAAAGGCACAACCAAAGCGTGACATACTCACGCATGCCGCGGGGCGGCGACGCCTACACTGGGGCCGTTGTGCTTTGTGGCTCGATGGGGATCGAACACGATGAGATTTCTGCAGATTGCTGCCTTGACGGTCGCGGTGCTGGGCGCCGGTGCCGTGCGGGCTGACGTCTTCAAGTGCGTCGACGACGAAGGTCGCGTGACCTACACCAACACCAAGGGTGGCAAGGGCTGTACCGCGCTGTCACAGGATCTGCCGGTTTCATCGGTGCCTTCGGCCAGCCCCCAGAAGAAACCGGCGCCCACGCCGGGAGCGTTTCCCAAGGTCGATGGCGAGACGCAGCGCGCGCGCGATAATGACAGGCGCAAGATCCTCGAAGAGGAGCTTGCGAACGAGCAGAAGTCGCTGGAACAGGCAAGGAAAGAACTCGCCGACGCCGAATCCGACCCCGAGACGTTTCGCCGCAAGGGCGGCGGCACGGGCCGTAACGTTGCGGCCTACGAGGAAAAGGTGAAACCTTTGCAGGACAAGGTCTCCCTGCATGAGCGCAACATCGAGGCGCTGAAAAAGGAGATTGGCAATTTGCGCTGAGCCGCGCGATGACGAGCCTGCCAATGGTGCAGTTCTTGCTGATTGGTTGGGCATGTCGGCTCCACGTCCTCCTGTTTCTGTCAGCGCATTTGCAGGGCTTGATCTGCTCTCTTCGGCGGTCGTGCTTGCGCGGGCCGATCTGACGATCTGCTACGTCAATCCCGCTGCAGAAAATCTCTTTGCCATCAGCAGCAAGCACCTGCTGTGCAAACCGTTGGCCACGCTGCTCGGCGATCCGCCGGGCCTGTCTGCCGCTTTCGACGCGGCACTGCGAGACAACTGGAGTTACACGGGTCAGAACATCACGGTGCACCGTGGCGGTGCGGAGACTCTGCACCTCGATTGCACGGTTTCGCCGGTCGAGGCGGCCGATGTGCGTCTGCTGCTCGAATTCCGGCCGATCGACCAGCAGCTCAAGGTGGCGCGCGAAGAACAGCTCCTGCAGCAGCAGCAGGCCAGCCGCGAACTGATCCGCAATCTTGCGCACGAGATCAAGAACCCGCTCGGCGGCATTCGCGGATCGGCGCAATTGCTCGAGCGGGAACTCACCAATCCGCTGTTGCGCGAGTACACGCAGGTCATCATAGACGAGGCCGACCGCCTGCAGGATCTGATGAACCGGCTGCTCACCTCGCATCGATTGATGCAGCCGGCGCCGGTGGCGATGCACGAGATTCTCGAGCGCGTTCTGCGCCTGATCCATGCCGAATATGCCAGCGTGAAGGTGCTGCGCGACTATGACACCAGCCTGCCTGACCTGACCGGCGACCGCGAACAGCTGATCCAGGCGATCCTCAACATCGCTCGCAACGCCGCGCAGGCGATGGAAGGCGAGGGTGAGATCGTGTTCCGCACCCGCGCTGTGCGGCAGGTCACGCTTGCCAAGAAGCGCTACCGGTTGGCATTGGAATTGCAAGTCATCGACAATGGTCCCGGCATTCCCGAGGCAATCCGTGACAAGATCTTCTACCCGCTGGTGTCCGGCAGGGACGGTGGCAGCGGCCTGGGGCTGACGCTGGCGCAAAGCTTCATCCAGCAACACCACGGAACGATCGAAGTCGATAGCTGGCCCGGCCGCACCTGCTTCACGATCAGGTTGCCACTGGGCCGCGATCAGAGCGGGCAGTGACCCGCGACATTGAGGACATAGCGTGAATCCAGTCTGGATCATCGACGACGACCGTTCCATCCGCTGGGTGTTCGAAAAGGCACTCGCGCGAGAGGAGATCCCCTTCAAGAGCTTCAGCACGGCGGGCGATGCCCTGGCCGCACTCGAGGACGACATGGCGCCCCAGGTGCTGGTGTCGGACATTCGCATGCCGGGCGAGTCGGGCCTGTCGCTGCTGCAAAAGGTGAAGGCGCGCTACCCGTCGCTGCCGGTCATCATCATGACCGCCTATTCCGATCTCGACAGTGCAGTGCAGGCCTTCCAGGGCGGCGCGTTCGAATACCTGCCGAAGCCCTTCGACGTCGATCATGCGGTGGAACTCGTGCGCCGGGCGGTTGACGAAAGCATGCACCAGGATAGTGCGCCCGAGGTTTCGAACATGGCGCCCGAGATTCTCGGGCAGGCGCCGTCGATGCAGGAGGTCTTCCGCGCCATCGGCCGCTTGTCGCAATCCCATGCGACCGTGTTGATCAACGGCGAGTCCGGCACCGGGAAGGAACTGGTGGCGCGGGCGTTGCATCGGCACAGCCCGCGCAGGGATCAACCCTTCATTGCGATCAACACCGCGGCGATTCCGCGCGACCTGCTCGAGTCCGAATTGTTTGGCCACGAACGTGGCGCCTTCACCGGTGCGACGACCATGCGGCGCGGCCGCTTCGAACAGGCGGAGGGCGGCACACTGTTCCTCGACGAGATCGGCGATATGCCGGCCGAGTTGCAGACTCGCCTGTTGCGCGTGCTTTCGGACGGCAATTTCTATCGCGTGGGCGGCCATCAGCCGATCAAGGCCAACGTGCGCGTCATTGCGGCGACCCACCAGAACCTCGAAGACCGCGTCAGGAACAACCTGTTTCGCGAGGATCTGTTCCATCGGCTCAACGTGATCCGCCTGCGCCTGCCGAGCCTGCGCGAGCGGCGCGAGGACATTCCGCTGCTCACCAAGCATTTCCTGCAAAAGAGTGCGCTGGAGCTGGGCGTCGAACCCAAGCGCATTTCGGAGGCGGCGCTCAAGTATCTTGCTTCGCAGGATTTTCCCGGCAACGTGCGGCAACTCGAGAACCTGTGTCACTGGCTCACTGTCATGGCGCCAGGGCAGCTCATCGACATCAACGACCTGCCGCCGGAAGTGCGCGAGCAGGCGCCACGCGAGGCGGCGGGCGACTGGCTGGCGGCATTGGCGCAAGAGGCCGATCGCATGCTGGGCGCACGCGAACCCGAAGTCTTCGACAAGCTCACGCGGGCATTCGAGAAAACGCTGATCACGCGCGCCCTGGCCGCATCGGGCGGGCGGCGCATCGAGGCCTCGCAGATGCTGGGCATCGGCCGCAACACCATCACGCGCAAGATCCAGGAGCTCGGCATCGAGGGGGCCAAGTCCGCAGATCACGACGAGGATCGCTAGTCCCCGGGTGTCGTGCCGCTTGTCGCAAGCGCCGGGCCGCGGTTTCCGGGATAATTGCGGCCGTCCAGAGACGGTGGCAATGTGATCAATCCCGACGACAAACTCGATGGCGCCCGCATACGGGCCGCTTCCGGACTTTCAGAACAAAGATTCGTGCTTGAACTGCGCGATGCTTGCCCGTCGACCAACTCAACCATTCTCGAACTGGCGCTGCCCGCCCGCGGCGTGCTTCAGTTGCTTGCATGCGAGAGCCAGACTGCCGGTCGCGGCCGGCGCGGGCGCAGTTGGCTTTCCTGGGGCACAGGCAGCCTGACTTTTTCGGCACGCTGGCAGTTTCGGCCCGGCAACGCGGCGCCTGCGGGGCTGTCGCTGGCCGCGGGCGTTGCGGTGGCGCAGGCGTTGGAGGGCATGGGCGTGCGTGGTGTCGCACTCAAGTGGCCCAACGACATCCTTCTCGACGGCGCCAAGCTGGGCGGCATATTGACGGAACTGGCGACCGACTCGGCGGGCGCGATGTCCGCCGTGATCGGCATCGGACTCAACCTGCGGCACAACGACACGTGTTTGCCGGATGTGTCGATCGCCGCGCTCGACGATGTGCTTCAGCCGCCTCCCGATCGCAGCGCGCTGCTTGGCGCTTGCGCAGCGCAGCTTGCGGCGATGCTGGAAGCGTTCGCGTCCTCCGGCTTTGCTGCCTACCGGCAGGCGTGGCAGGCGCGCAACGCTCACGTCGGGCGCCTGGTACGGGTGTCGGGCGAGATGGGCGCCGAACGCGAGGGCCTGTGCGTCGGCGTTGACGACGACGGCGCCATGCTCATCGAGGCGCACGGGCAGCCCGTGCGGATTCTTTCGGGCGATGTGACATTGCGGCCGGCATGATCCTTTGCATCGACGCGGGCAATACGCGCATCAAATGGGGTGTTGCCACTTCCGCAACCGGCCCGTGGCTGGCGCAGGGCGCCGTGCTTACCGCCGCGCCGCAAGATCTCCCCAACCAATTGCCGGGCTGCGCCGCGGCGGGTTCGGCGCTTGTCTGCAGCGTTGCGGGCGACCAGATTGATCATGCGCTGGCAAAATTGCTCGAATCGCGGGGCATTGCGATCTCCTGGTTGCGCGCCGGGTCGGCGGCGTTCGGCGTGCGCAACGATTATCGCAACCCTGCCCAACTCGGTGCCGATCGCTGGGCGGCACTGATCGGTGCACGCGGGTTGCATCGCGGCCCGGTGCTGGTGGTCATGGCCGGAACGGCGACGACCATCGATGTGCTCGATGCCTCCGGCTGCTTTCGTGGCGGATTCATCCTGCCGGGCTTCGACCTGATGCGCAGCGCGCTGGCGCGGAACACGGCACAATTGCCCCTGGCCGAGGCTGAACCCAGCGAGTTTCCGCGCTCGACCGACGAGGCGATCGTCAGTGGCTGCCTCGCGGCACAGGCCGGGGCCGTGGATCGCATGTTCCGGCGCATTGCGGCAGAGCCGCACGCCTGTTGCCTCCTCTCGGGCGGCGGGGCTCAGCGGCTGGCATCGGTGCTCGACCTGCCCTTGAAACGCGTCGACAACCTCACCCTCGAAGGCCTGCGCAGGGCGGCGTTCGAGGGCGCTGATCCGGAATTCGATCGATGACATTCCTTCGCACGCTGTTTTTCTTGCTGCTCACGGCCAATGTGCTGTTCCTGATCATGGGGCGCGGCATGTTCGGCGGTGTCGCGGGAGGCGAGCCCGGCCGGCTGGCGGCCCAGATCGATCCGGCGAAGATCCGCATCGTTGCGTCGGCTGACGCGGCACGGCCGGTGACGCCAGACGCGCAACCGGAATCATCGCCAGCGCAGTCGAAGATCGACGTCCCCGCTTCGCCGGCACAACAGCAATCTGCCGCAGCGGCGCCGGCGGCAGCCGAGGCGGTCTCACCTGCCGCCGCGGCAAATGGGGGCGCAGAGCGTTGCACGGCCGTCGCCGGTCTTACCAGCGAGCAGATTGCGGCGCTCAAGTCGAAGCTGCAGAACGACGACTCGGTGAAGATGCAGGACCGCGCCCTGGATGGTTCGTCATGGTGGGTCAACATTCCGCCGCAGGCCGACCGCGACGCCGCGGTACGGCGCGCCGAAGAGGTGCGCGGCCAGGGTGTCGGCGGTGCCTTCGTGATCCGGGAGGAGGGCGAGCACCGCAACGCGGTGTCGCTCGGGTTGTTCAAGAGCGACGTGTCGGCGCAGGAATTCATGCGCCAGCTTCAAGCGAAGGGCGTCAAGGGTGCTCGCATCACGGTGCGATCGGTACCGGGCACGCGCCATGTGCTGAGCATGCGCGGGCCGGCAGACCGCGTCGGCGAACTCGTCGAACTTGCGCTGGCGGCCAACTCCGGGGCGAAGCGCGAGGAGTGTCAGGCGCGATGATGCCGAAGCGTCCGCTGGTGGTCGGGCTTACTGGCGGCATCGGCAGCGGCAAAAGTCTGGTTGCCGAACTGTTTCGCGAACATGGCGTGGCAATCGTCGATACCGATCTGATCGCGCGCGAACTGACCGGGCCGGGCGGGGCGGCGATGCCGGCAATACGTGCCGCGTTCGGCGAGAGCGTGATTGACGTGCGTGGCGCCCTCGATCGGGCCGCCATGCGAGCGCTGGCCTTTGGTGACCCGGCGCAGCGCGAACGACTCGAGGCAATCCTCCATCCGATGATCCGCCGGCAGTCCGGTGAAGAAGTCGCCGCGGCGAGCGCCCCTTACGTGATGCTGGTGGTGCCGCTGCTGGTGGAATCCGGCACCTACCGCGAGCGCGTCGATCGCGTGCTGGTGGTCGATTGCAGCGAACGGACGCAGCTCGGGCGCGTGATGGCGCGCAACGCGCTGGCAGCAGATGCCGTGCGCGCGATCATGGCGGCGCAGGCGACGCGGGCCGAGCGGCTCGCCGCGGCAGACGACGTGATCGACAACGAAGGCGATTTTGCTGCGCTGCGGCGCCAGGTCGATGAACTGGATCGCCGCTACCGCGGCGCCGTCTGAGGTTAACAGCGCTTGTGCTATGATCCGCAACAATAATTCCACCCGAGTTGCGACCCCCGGCGAACGCGGTGATCACCTACGAATACCCCTTCAACGAACGGATCCGCACGCTGCTGCGGCTTGAGGATCTGTTCGACAAGGCGGCGCATTTCATGCGCGGCGAAACGCAGTACGAACACCACGTATCCCTGCTCACGCTGTTCGAAATCCTCGACGTGGCCGGCCGTGCCGACCTGAAGGTCGACCTGGTGCAGGAACTCGAACGCCAGCGCCAGGCGCTGCTGAGTTTTCGCAACAATCCCGAGGTCTCCGAAGAGGCGCTCTCGGGCGCGCTGTACGAGATCGAGCAGGCCTCCAGCGCGCTGCTTGCGATGGCCGGCAAGATCGGCCAGTACCTGCGCGAGAACGAGTGGCTGATGAGCATCAAGAGCCGCGCCTCGATACCCGGCGGCGTGTGCGAATTCGATCTGCCCTCGTATCACTACTGGCTCAACGCGACGACCGAGCAGCGCCGGCACGACCTGGTGCAATGGGTCGGCCCGGTGCTGCCGATCCGTGACGGCCTGGCAATCGTGCTGCGCCTGCTGCGCGCCAGCGGTCGGCCGGAGCGTTGCTCCGCGCCGCGCGGCGCCTTCCAGTTGATGCTCGGCGGGCGCACTGCGCTGATGGTGCGTGTGCGCATCGGGCGCGGCGAACCCTTCGTGCCCGAGATCAGCGCCAACAAGTACGCGCTGAACATCCGTTTCACGTCGCCCGGTGTCGAACTGCGTCCGCGCCAGTCCGACGCCGAGGTGCCCTTCGAACTCACTTTCTGCAACCTCTGATGGCCGAGCCGGCGCCGCGCATCGTCAAATGCCCGGCATGCGGGAAGGATGTGTCGTGGAAACCGGAGAGCAAGTGGCGGCCATTCTGCTCGGAACGTTGCCGCAACATCGATCTGGGCGCCTGGGCAACCGAGTCCTATCGCGTCCCCGCGAGCGCGCCGCCCGATCTGACTGCTGAGTAGCATCGGCCTGCACGTCGCATGGTTAGGCGACCTTCGGCCTGCCTGTCCGGGGTGCGTTGTACCACGCGGCTTCTGGGGGTGGGTGCCTGAAGCGTGCCTGTCCATGCGGATTTCAGGCATGCCGGCCGAAGGTTTTCAGCCTGCGGCGGGCAAGACCGCCACGGCGAGATCCTCCTGCTGTTGCAGAGCCCACATCTGCGCATAGGCGCCGCCGCTCATCAGCAACGCCAGGTGATCGCCGCGCTCGACGATGCGTCCGCCATCGAGCACCAGAATCTCGTCGGCATTCATGACGGTCGACAGCCGGTGCGCGATGATCAGCGTGGTGCGGCCGCGGGCCGCGGTTTCGAGTTCGGCCTGGATCGCCTTCTCGGTCTTCGAATCGAGCGCCGAGGTCGCTTCGTCGAAGATCAGGATCGGCGGGTTCTTCAGCAGTGCGCGCGCGATGGCCACGCGCTGTTTCTCGCCGCCCGAGAGTTTCAGGCCGCGCTCGCCGACCCGTGTCTCGTAGCCGTCCGGCAGCCGTTCGATGAATTCATGCAGGTGAGCAGCACGCGCGGCAGCGAGCACGTCGTCATGTTGGGCATCGGGTCGGCCGTAGAGGATGTTGTAGTAGATGGTGTCGTTGAAAAGCACGGTGTCCTGCGGAACGATGCCGATCGCGGCGCGCAGGCTTGCCTGCCGGATGCGCCGGATGTCGTGTCCGTTGATCGAGATGCCACCCTGTCCCTCGGGCGTGCCGACATCGTAGAAGCGGAACATCAGGCGTGCCAGCGTACTCTTGCCCGAGCCGCTGTGGCCGACCACGGCCAGCGTGCGCCCGGGCGGAATGGCGAAGTTCACACCGAACAGGATCTGCCGCTTCGCCTCGTAGGAGAAGTCGACATTGGTGAAAGCGACCTGCGCCGGCCCGTTGTCGAGTTCGGTGGCGTCCGGTGCGTCGGCAACTTCGCGATGTTCGCGCATCAGGGCGAACATGCGTTCGATGTCGGTCAAAGACTGGCGGATCTCGCGATAGATCACGCCGAGAAAATTGAGCGGAATGTAGAGCTGAATCAGAAAGGCGTTGACCAGCACGATGTCGCCGATGCTCATGCTGCCGTTGGCCACGCCGACGCTGGCTCGCCACATCATCGCGGTGACGGCGGCCGCCACGACGAGCGCCTGGCCCATGTTGAGGAAGGACAGCGACACCTGGCTCTTCACCTGCGCGGCCTCCCACTTCTCCATCTGTGCGTTGTAGCGCCGCGCCTCGAAATCCTCGTTGTTGAAATACTTCACCGTCTCGTAGTTGATCAGGCTGTCGACGGCACGCGTGTTGGCGGCCGAATCGAGTTCGTTCGCGGTGCGGCGCAGGTGGGTGCGCCAGTTCGTCACCACCACGGTGAAGGTGATGTAGAAGGCCAGCGCGGCCAGCGTGATCAGGCCGAAGCTCGGTTCGTACTTGGCGAACAGGATGCCCAGCACCAGCGCGATCTCGATCAGCGTGGGGAGGATCGAGTAAAGGGTGTAGGAAATCAGCGAGCCGATCGACCGCGTGCCGCGCTCGATGTCGCGCGTCAGGCCACCCGTTTGGCGTTCGAGGTGGAAGCGCAGCGACAGCGAATGCAGGTGGCGGAACACCTGCAGCGCGATGTTGCGTACCGCCTGCTGCGTGACGCGGGCGAATATCAGCTCGCGCAACTCGGTGAACATCGAAGTCGAAAAACGCAGTACGCCATAGGCGACCAGCAATGCCGCCGGCACGACGATGAGCGCCTGGTCGCGCCCAATGTCGAGCGCATCGATCAGGTGCTTGAATACGATCGGCACGCCGACGTTGGCAAGCTTGGCGAAGACCAGGCACGACAGCGCGAACAGCACCCGCCAGCGATAGGTCCAGATGTAGGGAAACAGGGTGCGGACGGTCTGCCAGTCGTGGCGTTCGGTCGGCTGGGGCCCGGGCAGGGCGGATTGCGCGTGGCGTCTCATCGCGAACATTGTACTTGGCTGTGCGGCGGCGCAGCGGCGCACCGCGCCCCATGCATAGGACGTTCGTCTAGTTGCCGCGGGCGGGTCGCGCGACTACGGTTGACGCATGATGACCAATGCATCGAAGGTGCCGGCGCCGAGCGCAGCCGGCATGGAGGCGGGAACGCATCAGCCTGCCGTGGCCCGCCCCGTGGCGAGCCGTGCGAGCCGCATGGCGCTCGGGGCCGCCATCGCGCGGGCGACCCACCAACGGCATGACTGGCCGCGGGTGTTCGACGACCCTTACGCCTTCGACATGCTCTACGGGCACTGGCGCTGGGTGGTGGCAAGCCGCTTTCTCGACTGGCTCGTCCTGCGCAAAGCGCTGAAAATCATGCGACCGGTTTACGGCCAGGTGGTGGCACGCTCGCGCTTCAGCGAAGACGCGCTGCACGCGGCGATCGCGCGCGGTGTGCGCCAGTATGTGATCGTCGGCGCGGGACTCGACACCTTTGCGCTGCGCGCCGGGCCGGCCGCCGCTGCGCTGCGCATCTTCGAACTCGACCATGCGGCCAGTCAGGCAATGAAGCGCCGGTTGGTTGCGCGCGTCGGTGGTGCGCCGTCGAATGTCGAGTATGTCGCAGCCGATCTCGAACGCGAGTCCCTGTCGGCCGTGCTGGCGCGCTCGGGCTTCGATCCCGCAAAGCCAGCCTTTTATTCATGGCTCGGAACGACCTATTACCTGTCCGAGCCCGCGGTCCTGTCGACGCTCCAATCGATTGCCGCGAATGCCGCGGCCGGCAGCGAGGTCGTGTTCGACTTCTGCGTGCCCGACGCCTCGCTCGGCGGACGCGACCGAGAGGAGCTTGCCGCACTAAAGCGTTTCGTGGCCCGACGCGGCGAACCCTTTGTCTCCAGCTTTCTGCCCGCGCAACTCGCCGCGAAGGTTTTGCCCGAAGGGCTGGAGGTGATCGAGAATGCCTCGCCCGATCGGCTCGAGCAGCGCTATTTCTCCGGGCGTACCGACGGATTCCGCCCGAGCCGCTTTGCCTGGGTGGCGCACATGCGCGTTCGGCAGCGGGACTGAACGGAGTCGCTCCAAAAGCCGCATGTCGCGGCGCATGGCGAAGTTAACCAACTCGTTGAATGTCATCGGGTGCAGTGCACCATCTCAGCGGATCTAGAGGTGCGCCTCTAGCGCGACGGTTGACAGGCCGCCTGCCGCCGTCCAACATTCAAACACTCGTTTGAATTGAGTGTTTGATGGACATCGCTGCTACCCGACCCGAAGCCGACACGCGCAGCCGCATCCTCGATGCGGCGGAATCGCTGTTCGTCGAGCACGGGCTCGAAGCGACTTCGATGCGCATGATCACCTCGAACGCGTCGGCCAATATCGCGGCCGCTCACTATCACTTCGGATCCAAGGAATCGCTGATTGAAGCCGTGTTCCGGCGCGGCTTGGCCCGGCTCAACGAGATGCGCCTGCGCGAACTCGATCGGCTCGAGCGCGAAGCCGGCGGGACGCCGCTCAAGCCACGACAGGTGCTAGAAGCCTTCTTCGGCACGGCGCTGGTGCTCGCGGCCGATCGCGAGACCGGTGGTGCGCAGTTCATGCGCCTGCTCGGTCGCACCATGACCGATCCGAACCAGTTCATACGCACCTTCCTCGCCACCGAGTACCGCGAGGTGGTCGATCGCTTTCGCGCCGCTCTTTTTGCTGCACTGCCCGAGGTGCCGCGTGAAGAGATCATCTGGCGCCTGCACTTCATGCTTGGAGCAATGTCTTACGCTTTGTCCGGCATGGACGCACTGCGCCTCGCCGCGGGCATCACTGGCACGGACGACCCGCGCGCCATCGCGCCGCGGCTGATGGCTTTCCTGCTCGGGGGCTTGCGCGCGCCGCTGCCCATGTTGCAGGAACCGCAGGTTCCGACATTCCCCGGTGCGACCGGGAAGCAGATTTCCACGAGAAGCCGCAAGACCAAGCGGACCGAAGACGAGGGAGCCACGCGCGCTCGAGGACACCGTCCCGCGGTGCGCAGTACTAGGAGCAGCAAATGATCTGGTTGATTCTCGCCCTTCCCGCGATCGGTCTTGCGCTCGCCTACCTCGGCGCGCCGCTCGTGGTCTGGACTGTTGCCGCCGCCGGCTGGCTCGCCGCCCTGGTTTCGCTCGGCGACTGGTCGCCGCTCGCGAGCGGCTTCGTGTTTCTCGCGTTTGCGGTCGTTGCGCTGCTGTTCAACGTCAAACCGCTGCGTCGCGCGGTGATCAGCTCGCCGATGCTTTCGGGATATCGCCGCATCCTGCCGCCAATGTCGGAGACCGAGCGCATCGCGCTCGAAGCGGGCACCGTGTGGTGGGAAGGCGAATTGTTTCGCGGCAAGCCCGACTGGTCGAAAATGCTGGCCTATCCGAATCCGGTGCTGACGCCCGAGGAGCAGAGCTTCCTTGATGTCGAGACCGAGGAACTGTGCCGCATTTCGAACGATTGGGAGGCGTCCCACGAGTTGGGCGATCTGCCGCCGCATGTGTGGCAGTACATTCGTGACAAGGGATTCCTCGGCATCATCATCCCCAAGCAGTATGGGGGCAAGCAATTCTCGGCCTACGCGCATTCGCAGATCGTTACCAAGCTGTCGACCCGTTGTTCGGCCAGTGCGGTCACGGTGATGGTGCCCAATTCGCTCGGCCCCGCGGAGCTGCTGCTGCACTATGGCACCGAGGCGCAGAAGAACCACTACCTGCCGCGACTCGCGAAGGGTCTCGAGATTCCCTGTTTCGCGCTCACCAACCCCCACGCCGGTTCGGATGCTGCGTCCATTCCCGATGCCGGTGTCGTCTGCAAGGGAATGTGGGAGGGGCGAGAGGTCGTCGGGATGCGCGTGACATGGGACAAGCGCTACATCACGCTTGGACCGGTGTCGACGCTGCTCGGACTTGCGTTCCGCCTCTACGACCCGGACAGGCTGCTCGGCGAGGTGGAAGACTTGGGCATTACCTGTGCGCTGATCCCGTCGAATCACCCAGGCGTGAACATCGGGCGTCGTCACCTGCCGCTCAACGCCGTGTTCCAGAACGGGCCGAACTGGGGCAAGGACGTTTTCATGCCGCTGGACTGGATCATCGGCGGTCCGAAGATGGCCGGCCAGGGCTGGCGCATGCTGATGGAGTGTCTCGCTGCCGGCCGGTCGATTTCGCTGCCAGCCTCGAATACCGGCATGGCCAAGCTAGCGGTGCGTGCCGTTGGCGGCTATGCGCGCGTGCGTAGCCAGTTCAAGACGGCGATCGGCCGCTTCGAGGGGATCCAGGAGCCACTGACCCGCATGGGCGGCAATCTGTACATGATGGATGCCGCACGCACCATGACAGCCGGCGCAATCGACCTCGGCGAGAAGCCGTCTGTGGTCTCCGCAATCGTCAAGTATCACATCACCGAACGTGCGCGCCAGGTCGTCAACGACGGCATGGATATCGTTGGCGGCAAGGGCATCTGCCTCGGACCTTCCAATTTTCTGGGGCGCGCCTACCAGCAGATCCCGATCGGCATCACCGTCGAAGGCGCAAACATACTGACGCGCAGCCTGATCATTTTCGGCCAGGGGGCGATCCGCTGCCACCCTTACGTCCTGCGCGAGATGCTCGCGGCGGGCTCGAAGGATCGCGCCGCTGCCGTAGCCGAGTTCGACGACGCCTTGTTCTCTCATGTAGGCCACGCGATTCGGAGCGCCGCGCGTACGCTGGTGATGGGCTTCACGGGGTCGCATTTCGTCGGCGTGCCGGGCAATGTCGCGCCGGAGACGCGGCGCTACTACCAGCAGCTCACGCGCTTTTCTTCGGCGCTCGCCTTCCTTGCCGACGTTTCGATGGCCACCATGGGCGGAGACCTGAAGCGCAAGGAGAAGCTGTCTGCGCGACTCGGCGACATCCTGTCGCTGCTGTATCTGTCGAGTGCGACGCTCAAGCGCTACGAGGCCGAGGGCCGTCAGCAGACGGACGCGCCGCTGATGCACTGGGCAATCTGGGACGCCATGTTCAAGGCGCAGAACGCCTTCGAGGGTGTCATATCCAATTTCCCGGGGCGCTTGATTTCGATCCTTTTGCGCCGAATCGTTTTCCCGATAGGCCGGCCCTATGTGGTGCCGGCGGACCGTCTCGGCGCGCAGGTCGCAAATCTGCTGATCGAGCCTTCGGCCACGCGTGATCGACTGACTGCGGGCATGTACGTTCCACGTGACGAGAACGATGCTGTCGGGGTGATCGAGCTTGCGCTCGAAGCCACGGCTGCTGCCGAGGCGATCGAAATGCGTATGCGTGCAGCGAGCAAGTCCGGCTTGATCGGCGGTCGCGGGGCAGAACTCGCGAAGCGCGCGCTGGAGGCCGGGGTGATCAGTACCGAAGATCTTGCCGTTCTGTCGCGACGCGACGCATTGCGTGACAAGACCATACGCGTTGACGACTTCCCTCAGGATCTCTGCATCCATGGACGGGCCGAGGACAGGCCCGGCTTGCGGGCTGTCGCATAGGCGGAGCGACAAATGAGCAAGACGATCTTTGTAGTCGATGGGGCGCGCACGCCTTTTCTCAAGGCGAGGAATGCCCCCGGGCCGTTCTCAGCGTCCGACCTTGCAGTCGCCGCGGGCCGCGCTTTGCTTGCGCGACAGCGATTCGCCCCCGGCGATCTCGACGAGGTGATCCTGGGGTGTGCGGCACCTTCGCCGGACGAGACCAACATCGGGCGTGTCGTTTCGCTGCGCATGAACTGCGGGCAGAAGGTGCCGGGCTGGACGGTGATGCGAAACTGCGCCTCGGGCATGCAGGCGATCGATTCGGCGATCATGAACATCCAGTCCGGACGCTCGACACTGGTGATGGCGGGCGGCGTCGATGCGCTGTCGCGTGCGCCGCTGCTTTATTCCGAGGCGATGACGCGCTGGTTCGCCGCTTTTGCATCGGCGCGCACGCTCGGCCAACGCGCAGCGCAGTTGATGCAATTCAAGTTGCGCTACCTGGCGCCGGTCATCGGGATCATGAAGGGACTGACGGACCCGGTCATCGGACAGATCATGGGGCAGACGGCCGAGAACATCGCTTTCCGATTCGGCATCGACCGGTGTCAGATGGATGCCTATGCCGTGCGCAGTCACCAGCGGGTCGCCGCGGCGCAGGATGGCGGGCGGTTCGAGGAGATCGTGCCGTTGGTCGGGGCGGACGGCGAGGTCTATCAGGCGGATGATGGCGTGCGTCGTGATTCATCGATGGACAATCTCGCCAAGCTGCGGCCGTTCTTCGACCGCAAGTACGGCAACGTCACCGCCGGCAATTCCTCGCAGATCACGGATGGTGCCGCTTGGTTGTTGCTCGCATCGCAGGAGGCCGTCGATCGCTACGGATTGGAGCCGATCGCACGCATCGTCGATTCACAATGGGCGGCGCTCGATCCGGCGCAGATGGGGCTGGGGCCGGTCCACTCCGCGACGCCGATCCTTCAGCGACTCGGACTCGGGCTGAACGACGTCGATGCCTGGGAGATCAACGAGGCGTTTGCGGCACAGGTGCTCGCATGCATCGCAGCATGGAAGGATGACGCATACTGCCGCGAGCAACTCGGGCTCGAAGGCGCGCTTGGTACTCTCGACGAGAACACGCTCAACGTCGATGGCGGCGCCGTGGCGCTTGGCCACCCGGTCGGTGCGTCGGGTGCGCGCATCGTGCTGCATCTGATCCATGTCCTGCAGCGGCACGGCGGCGGTCGCGGTATCGCATCCATATGCATCGGCGGTGGCCAGGGCGGCGCGATGATGGTGGAGGTTTGAACATGGCGACATATCGACACTGGAACGTGCGGCGTGACGAGTCGCGCATCGCTTGGATCACGCTCGATGTGGCGGACTCGCCGATGAACAAGCTCTCGGCGGACGTCATGTCCGAACTCGACACGCTCCTTGACGATCTGGATCGTTACCCGCCCGCGGGGGCTGTGTTCCAGTCGGGCAAGGACGCCGGCTTCATCGCAGGGGCGGACATCGAAGAATTTACGCGGCTTGATTCCCCCGAGAAGGCGCGTTCGCTGGTCGAACGCGGCTGGAATCTTTTCAATCGTGTTGCGGGGTTGAGCTATCCGACTTGTGCCCTGATTCGTGGTCACTGCCTTGGTGGCGGCCTCGAGTTGTCGCTCGCCTGCCGCTATCGCGTTGCGGTCGACGAACCCGGAACCAGGCTTGCGCTGCCCGAAGTGATGCTGGGCATTGTGCCGGGGTGGGGGGGCATGCTTCGACTCCCCCAGGCAGTCGGCCCTGTGGCTGCGCTGGACATGATGCTTACCGGCAAGGCCGTCAACGCGCGCAAGGCGCACAGCCTCGGCCTGGTGGACGAAAGCGTGCCGGCGCGCGTGATGCAGAATGCCGCTCGCTCGCTGGTGCTTTCCGGCAAGCCGCCGCGACAGTTGCCGTTCGTGCAGCGGATGCTCAACGGCCCATTGAAGGCTGTCGTTGCGCGCCAGGCGCGATCCCAGGTTGCGCGCCGGGCGCCGCAAAAATACTACCCGGCGCCGTGGGCCATCATCGACATGTGGGCAAACTACGGTGGCAATGCGCTCGCCGTTCCCGGCAAGCGGCCGACTTCACTGGATGCAATCGCCGCTGCGCCGACCACGCGAAATCTGGTTCGCGTGTTCTTCCTGCAGGAACGTCTCAAGGGCTTTGGCAAGGATGCCGATTTCGAACCGCGTCACGTGCATGTCATCGGCGCCGGTACGATGGGCGGTGACATCGCGAGCTGGTGCGCCAGCAGGGGGATGACGGTCACGCTGCAGGACCAGGCGATCGAGCGCATTGCGCCCGCGATCCGCCGTGCGGCCGAGGTTTTCGATCGCAAGTTCCGTGGCGACAAGCTCAAGACCCGCATGGCGCTCGAGCGCATCGTGCCGGATACGGATGGCCGCGGGGCGCGTCAGGCCGATGTCGTGATCGAGGCGATCTTCGAGAACCTGGAGGCGAAGCAGAAGCTGTTGTCCGGCCTCGAAAGAATCGTGAAGCCCGATGCAGTGCTGGCGACCAACACCTCCAGCCTGAAGCTGGAGGACATCGGATCCGCGCTGAAGAACCCTTTGCGTCTGGTCGGCATTCATTTCTTCAATCCGGTTGCTAGGATGCCGCTGGTCGAAGTGGTCAGTGCGAGTGACACCGACCGGTCGATGGTCCGTCGGGCGGCGGCGTTCGTCAAGGCGATCGACAAGCTCCCGCTGCCGGTGGCCAGCGCACCCGGCTTTCTGGTCAATGCGGTGCTCGGACCGTACATGCTGGAGGCGATTCGATGTGCAGATGAAGGAATCGCGGTCGAGGTGATTGACAGGGCGCTCGTCGATTTCGGCATGCCGATGGGCCCGATCGAGCTTGTGGATCTGGTGGGGCTCGATGTCGCGATGGCGGCCGGGAAGGCGCTGACCGGAGCGGGTGCGGCGCCGCGGCGGCTGACGGACCTTGTTGCCGCTGGCCATCTCGGCAAGAAGACAGGCAGGGGGTTTTATGCCTGGATTGGCGGCAAGGCGCAGAAGACCAAGGCCGGTACGGTACCCGACGGGCTCACAGAACGTATCGTCCGCCCGTTGCTAGATGCAACGCGGCGCTGCGTGAACCAGGGTGTAGTTGCCGATGCCGATCTGGCCGACGCAGGTGTCATTTTCGGCACCGGGTTTGCGCCCTTTACCGGCGGGCCGATGAACTATCTTGCCGCTCGCGGGGGAGTCGCTGCGGTCGATTCGGGAGACGAACTTGTTGTGTTGCCGAAGGCGGCCTGAAAATTCCGAGGATCTGCATCTGCCATGACACGGCCACCCGAAATACCCGTTGCGCTGCCCGATCGACAACCGACATTGCGCGTTGCGACAATGCCTGCCGATACCAATCCTGCCGGCGACGTGTTCGGCGGATGGATCATGTCGCAGGTCGACATTGCAGGTGGAATTGTCGCAGCGCAGCGTGCGCGTGGCCGCGTGGCGACCGTCGCGGTGAATGCGTTCGTATTCAAGCAGCCCGTGTCGGTAGGCGACGTGGTGAGTTTCTATGCGGACGTGGCCCGAACCGGTCGGACTTCAGTGACGGTCGACGTGGAAGTGTATGCGCTCCGGCATCCGACGGACCCGCTGGTGGTGAAGGTGACAGAGGCCACGCTGACCTACGTTGCGGTGGATGACAGCGGTTCAAAACGAGAGATCGATGTGGCTACCGAGGGGTGAATGTTGCGGAATTGATACAGGTACATGCCAGGTACTTTCCAGCGCCGGTCTGGAGCGTAGAATCGAACAGGGGGTCGCTCGCAGCGGGCAGCGCGACCGGCAATCCAGCCCGCATCAACAATCAAATGGTGTAATCGGATGAGGAGACTGAACATGACGCAAACGAAACTTGCCGTCCGTACATTGCCGGTGCTGCTGGCTGGCCTGTTTTCCGGCACCGCCATGGCGGCGGGGTTTCAGTTGCAGAACCAGAATGGCGCGGGAACCAGCAGCGCCTATGCGGGCGCCGCAGCAATGGCGGATGATGCAAGCACCATTTTCTTCAACCCGGCCGGCATGACGTTTCTTCCGGAAGGGCATACGGTATCGGTCGGCGGCACGATACTTCAGCGTTCGCTTCGGTACGACGACAGGGGAACCACCACCATCACCGGCACGGCGTTGCAGCCTGGTTCGGACGGAGGGCAGGCCGGTGGTGTTTCGCTGATTCCCGTGGCGTTCTACACGATGTCGCTGACGCCGGACCTGCGGTTCGGTTTCGGAATCACCGCGCCGTTCGGCAACAAGACGGAGTACGACAAGGACTTCAAGGGCAGTTATCAGGGATACTACTCGCATATCAAGACGCTCAACCTCAATCCGTCGATTGCCTATCGCGTGACGCCGACCTTGTCGGTCGGCGCCGGCATCAACTATCAGAAGATCGATGCGGATCTGCGCAGCTTTACGCCGATCCCCCAGGTCGGCGGGGTGTTCAACACCAAACTCGAGGGTGACGACACGGCGTGGGGCTGGAATGTGGGCGCGATCTGGCAGGTTTCGCCGTCCACGCGCATCGGTGTCACCTACCGTTCCTCGGTCGACTATGATGTCGAAGGCACGTTGAAGCTGGCACTGCCTGCGGCGGTTCCGGCGCCCCTCGGTGCGCTGCGCTCGCGCAATGTCAAGGTTGGCGTGGAGTTGCCCGAAACCGCCTCGATTGCCGTGTTCCAGAAGCTGTCGGACAAGTGGGACATGATGGGCGATTTCACGTGGACGGGTTGGTCTTCGCTTCCCGAGTTGAAGGCTGTATCCAAGGCCTCTGGCGCCGCAATCTCCAGCGAACGACTCGGCTTCGATGATTCTTGGCGCGTCGGTTTCGGTGGTCAGTTCCATCAAAGTGACAGCCTCAAACTACGTGCCGGTATTGCCTACGACCGGACGCCAGTGCCGAACAAAGTCGATCGCACGGTGCGCTTGCCTGACACCGATCGCTATTGGGTCGCGTTTGGTGCGCGCTACTTCTTCTCGCCGAATTCGTCGATCGATGTCGGGTATGCCCACATCTTCTTCGAGAAGGGCAAGATCGATCGCCGGACGCTGCTGTCGGGCACGCCGACGGGACAGTTCGTGCGTGGCGAATTCGAGACCAGCGCCAACCTGCTTTCGGCTCAGTTCAACCACACGTTCTGAGCCTTGATCTAGCGAGCAATCGCATTTAAGCCTTATCCCCGGCATCCATTCGGATGCCGGGAATCCCAAGCCAGATTTGCCTTCATTCTTCTATTGGTGATGTCATGAGCCAAGGTAATTTCATCGTCCGCAAGGTGGCCGTGCTCGGTGCCGGCGTGATGGGTGCGCAGATCGCAGCGCACTGCGTGAATGCGAACGTGCCGGTGGTGCTGTTCGATCTAGCCTCCAAGGAGCGCGATCCGAACGCCATCGTGAAAAAGGCGCTCGACGGACTGAAGAAGCTCGAGCCGAGCCCGCTTGGCACGAAGGACCGTGTCACGCTCATTGAAGCCGCCAATTATGACTTGCATCTCGACAAGCTGCGTGACTGCGACCTGATCGTCGAAGCCATTGCCGAAAAGATGGAGTGGAAGCGTGACCTCTATGCAAAGGTAGCCCCCTACGTCGGCGCTCAGGCCATCTTTGCCACAAACACTTCCGGCCTGTCGATCAACACGCTGGCCGAAGCCTTTCCGGCGGCGCTGCGCAGCCGATTCTGTGGCGTGCACTTCTTCAATCCACCACGCTACATGCAACTGGTCGAACTGATTCCGTGCATCGGAACCGACGCTGCATTGCTCGACAATCTGGAGAATTTCCTCACCACTACGCTCGGCAAGGGCGTGGTGCGGGCGCTCGATACGCCCAACTTCGTTGCCAATCGTGTCGGCGTGTTCTCCATCCTTGCCGTCATGCACCACACGCAACGGCTGGGGTTGGGGTTCGACACGGTCGACGCACTGACCGGCCCCTTGATCGGACGTCCCAAGAGCGCCACCTATCGCACGGCGGACGTGGTTGGCCTCGACACCATGGCGCACGTCATCCGCACCATGACCGACAATCTGCCGTCCGATCCCTGGCACAAGTACTACGCCAGCCCGGTGTGGCTATCGGCGCTGATCGAGAAGGGCGCGCTCGGGCAGAAGACCCGCGCCGGCATTTTCACCAAGAAGGGCAAGGACATCCTGGTCCTCGACCTCGCGAAGCAGGACTACCGGCCGTCGGCCGGGGAGGTCGAGCCCGAGGTTCAGGCGATCCTCAAGGGCAAGGATCCCGCCGAGCGTTTTGCCAAACTGCGTGCGCATCCGAGCACGCAGGCCCAGTTCCTCTGGTCGATCTATCGCGACGTGTTCCATTACGTCGCCGTACATCTCGGTTCGATCGCCAACAACGCACGCGACGTCGATTTCGCCATGCGCTGGGGTTTCGGCTGGAGTCAGGGTCCGTTCGAGACCTGGCAGGCTGCCGGCTGGAAGCAGATTGCCGAGGCGATCAAGGCCGACATCGAAGCCGGCCAGTCGATGGTCGACACGCCGCTACCAGACTGGGTATTCGACGGCCGCGACGGCGTGCATGGCCGTGACGGTTCGTACTCCGCCAAGAGCGGTGGAGTGCAGGCGCGGTCGCAACTTGCGGTCTACTGCCGCCAGTGGTTCCCTGAGCGCGTGCTCGGGGAAGTGCAGGATCCAGGGACGACACTCTTCGAGACCGAAGGCGTGCGCCTGTGGCACACAAACGAAGATGGTGGCCGCGATTTTCCAATCCTGTCCTTCAAGAGCAAGATGTGCTCGCTCGGGCCTGACGTCGTCGAAGGTATCATCGAGGCGGTGGCGCGCGCCGAGGCCGGACATCGCAGCTTGGTCATCTGGCAGCCGAAGCCGCCGTTCTCTGTAGGCGCCAACCTTGTCGCGGCCGGCGAGATTCTCAAGTCGGGCGGCTTCGCGGCGCTCGACAAGTTCGTCGCACGCTTTCAGCAGATGGCGATGACAATCAAGTACGCCCAGATTCCCGTGGTGGCGGCCGTCAATGGCATGGCGCTGGGCGGCGGTTGCGAGGTGGTGATGCACTGCGCCCGCACGGTGGCGGCCCTCGAGTCCTACATCGGCTTGGTCGAGGCCGGCGTCGGCCTGATCCCGGCCGGCGGCGGCTGCAAGGAGTTCGCGCTGCGTTCGGCCGAGGCCGCGCAACGCACGGCCAACAAGGACCCGTTCGATTTCCTCCAGTCGGCGTTCATGACCATCGCCATGGCCACCGCGTCGAAGAGCGGCCTTGAGGCGAAGGAACTCGGTTTTCTCCGTGAGTCGGATGTCATCGTCTGCAACGCACACGAAGCCCTGTTCGTCGCCAAGGCACAGGCCCGCGCGCTGGCCGACGCCGGCTATCGGCCGAAGCTGCGACCTGTCGCGATTCCGGTAGCCGGCCGCAATGGCATCGCGACGCTGGAGATGATGCTCGCCAACATGAAGGAAGGCGGCATGATCTCGGCGCACGACTACTGTGTCGCCAAGGCTGCGGCGACCGCGCTGTGCGGCGGCAATGTCGACAGCGGGTCGCTGGTCGATGAAGACTGGCTGCTCGCCGTCGAACGCCAGCAGTTCGTCGAACTGCTTAAGACGCCGGAAACGCAGGCGCGCGTCACCCACATGCTCGAAACCGGCAAGCCGCTGCGCAACTGAGCGGCCGCAGCGAACGAACAGGAGATCCAACATGAACCGACAGATCCAGGACGCCTACATTGTTGCCGCGACGCGCACGCCGGTGGCCAAGCGCAAAGGCGCGTTCCGCAACGTGCGGCCGGACGACATGCTGGCGCACGTGCTCAAAGCGGCGGTCGCAAAACAGCCGGGGCTCGACGCCGGAGAGATCGGCGACGTCATCGTCGGCTGTGCCTTCCCGGAGGCGGAGCAGGGCCTCAACGTGGCGCGCATCGGCCTGCTGCTGGCCGGTCTGCCCGACCGCGTGCCCGGCATCACCGTCAACCGCTTCTGTTCCAGCGGCCTGCAGGCGGTTGCGATGGCGGCCGACCGCATTCGTCTCGGCGAAGCCGACGTGATGATTGCCGCCGGCACCGAATCGATGACCATCATGCCGCAGATGATGGGCAACAAGCTGTCGATCAGCCCGGCAGTGTTCGAGCGCGACGAGAACTACGCTATCGCATTCGGCATGGGCATCACCGCCGAAAAGGTTGCGGCGCAATGGAAGATCTCGCGCGAGGAGCAGGACGCTTTCGCCGTCGAGAGCCATCGCCGTGCGGTAGCCGCGATCGGCGCGGGCAAGTTCGCTGCCGAGATCTCCCCGTACACAGTTCGGAGCTACGCGCCTTCGCCGGACGGCACGGTGAAGATCACCGAGCGCCTGTTCGATACCGACGAGGGGCCACGCACCGAGTCGACGATGGAGGCGCTGGCCAAGCTGAAGCCGGTGTTCGCCACAAAGGGCTCCGTTACCGCCGGCAACAGCTCGCAGATGTCCGATGGTGCGGCCGCTGTGCTGCTGATGAGCGAGGCTGCGCTGAAGCGCTACAACGCCACGCCGATCGCGCGCTTTGCGGCTTTTTCGGTGGCTGGCGTGCCGCCGGAGATTATGGGCATCGGCCCGGTCGAGGCGATCCCGCGCGCGCTCAAGCAGGCAGGCATCACGCAGGAGCAGGTCGACTGGATCGAGCTCAACGAGGCGTTCGCCGCCCAGGCGCTTGCCGTGGTGCGCGAGCTCAAGCTCGATCCGGCCAAGGTCAATCCGCAGGGTGGTGCGATTGCGCTCGGCCATCCGTTGGGCGCGACCGGCGCCATCCGTGCCGCGACGCTGATGAACGCCATGCAGCGCGAGAAGTTCCGTTACGGCATGATCAGCATGTGCATCGGCACCGGCATGGGCGCGGCCGGCATCTTCGAGCGAGTCTGACATGTCCGGTGCGGTCCTGCTCGATGTCAGCGACGGTGTGGCGACGCTGACCTTCAACCGTCCGTCGGCGCTCAACACGATGGACGTGGCCGCAATGCAGGCGTTTCGCGCCGCAGTTGACGGCATCGCGGCCGACGCCTCGATCGAGGTCGTCATCATCGCAGGTGCCGGTGACCACTTCATGGCTGGTGGCGATATACGTGAGTTCAACGGCATCGTGACCGCGCATCCCCCGCTCGATCGCCTGCGCCAGTTCCAGTCGATGATCGAGACCTGGATCAATCCCGCCATCGTGCAGTTGCAGAACCTTCATCAACCTGTGATAGCCAAGGTGCGCGGTGCGTGCGCGGGCATCGGTCTATCATTCATGGCGGGCTGCGATCTCGTGGTCGCTGCCGGGGATGCCCAATTCAGTACCGCCTACGCGAGCATCGGGCTCAGCCCGGACGGTGGCGCGAGCTGGTTCCTGCCGCGCATCGTCGGTACGCGACGCGCGCTGGAGTTGTTGTTGCTCGCCGAGCGATTCGATGCGGCGACCGCGCAGTCTCTCGGACTGGTGTCGCGCGTGGTGCCGCCTGCAGAACTGGATGTCGCAGTGGCGGACCTGGTTGCCCGGCTGAAGGCCGGCCCGCGGCATGCCTACGGTGAAATCAAGAGGCTCGTGCATGCGAGCGGCGCAAACAGTCTGGACATGCAGCTTGCGCAAGAGGCGGCCGCATTCGGGCGCTGTAGCGCCACGAACGATTTTGGCGAAGGCATCGCCGGTTTCATCGAAAAACGAAAACCGCAGTTTCGCGGGCGCTGATCCGTCGATTCATGCGATTGCCCGGGCAGTTTGCCCGATTGGGGTCGTTTCTCATCTGACCCGACCATCAGCAGTCTCGCATCACCAACCAAGACCAAGAACTGGAGGAGACGAATGATCAAGCGTTCATTGTTGGCTGGAGCGGTTGCCTGTGCTTTCGCGGCGCCGGCGGCAGCTCAATTTGATGGAACCGCATTTTTCGGCGATAGCCTCAGCGACTCGGGTACGTTTGCTGCGATCGGTGCAGTTCCATCCGTGGTCGGGAAGTTTACGACCAATCCGGGGCCGGTATGGACCGAGATTCTTGCAGAGAAATATGGGGGCTCGGGACGTCCCGCCGTTGCAGGCGGCGACAATTACGCGGTTGGTGGTGCGCGAGTTTCCAGCCTTCCGGGATACCCCGCCACGCCACCGACCGATCTCGCCACGCCGGTTGCCAGCCAGATTTCCGCCTATCTGGCCGCGAATGGCGGCCGGGCGAATCCGAATGCACTGCACTCGGTCTGGGCCGGGGCAAACGACATTTTCTTCATCGCCCCGACGCCGGCTTCCGCACAGGCCTACCTGTTACAGACGACCGGCGAACTCGTGGCGCAGATCGCGCGGCTTCAGGCTGCCGGGGCGCGCTACATAATCGTGCCTGCGATACCCGATATCGGCATAACACCGGCCGGGCTGTCGCAGGGGGTGGCAGGGGCCGCGGGGCTGACGCAGTTGTCGCAAGGATTCAACCAGTTGCTCTTTGGTGGAATCGGGTTGGCTAACCTCAACGTCGTGCCGATCGACACATTCACGCTGTTGCGAGAAATCGTGGCGAGCCCTGCGGCCTACGGCTTTACCGGCACCGCTGCGACGACGGTGCCCGCTTGCGGAAGCACACCCTCCCTGATCTGCTCGAGCGCATCGTTGCGTCCGGGCGCGACGCCCTTGAACACGGTTTTTGCCGACGGGGTCCACCCGACTACCGGGGCACATCAGATCATCGCCGATTTCGTTGCGGCACAACTTGCAGCGCCCGGGCAGATCTCCTTGCTCCCCGAGTCCATGATCAAGGCCCGGATCGGCCTGAACGAGACGATTCACAATCAGATCGCGATGTCTCGGGCCGGTGATGGCAATGCAACACGCGTATGGGCAACCTTGGGTGGCAGCCGCCTCGAATTCGAGCGCAATGCCGCGTTTCCTCAGGCGGACGGCCATCCCTATGGTTTGACCGTCGGCGTCGACAGGCGAATTTCGCCCAACCTGATGGTGGGGGCAGCCGGCAGCGCCGGACGCTTCGACGCCGATTTTTCCGGTGGCGGCGGATACAGTCAGGATGATCTTGCAATGAGTTTCTACGCTGCCTGGGCGAGCGGGCCGATCTCCGTCACGGCGATTGGCTCACTGGGTCAGAGCAATTTCGATATCGACCGGGTCGTGCGACTTGGTCCTGCGGTGCGCAAGCTTGGCGGGGATACCGACGGCGAGCAGGCATCGCTTGCGGTGCGCGGTGCATTCGAGCTTGGCGTTGGCGCGCTGAATCACGGGCCGTTCGCGGGCGTGACCCTACAGAGGTTGGACGTCAATGGGTTCTCGGAGAAGAACGGTGGTTCTGCCGCACTTGGATTCGATAACCAGAAGCGCAATTCGATCATCGGCGAACTCGGCTATCAGGCGAGCTACGACCTGGGAACGTTCATGCCCTTCGGAAGAATCGGCGTGGAGCGGGAATTTCGCGACAGCGATCGGAACGTGAATGCCTTTCTGCTTTCCATGAGTGCACCGGCGTTCCAGATGCCCGCGGCGAAACTCGATCGCACTTGGGGAACGGCAACCTTCGGTGCCGCGATCAGGCTCGGCGGCAATCTCACGGGCAGCGTGGCGCTGACGTCACAGTTCGGGCAATCCGACGTGCGCAACTACGCGGTGCAGGTCGGACTCGCCATCGGGCTCTAAGTTCGCTGGCTGTGTCGTGCTCTGATCGATGCCGCACGCTTCAGCGTGCGGCATCGATGCCCAGCCTGATCGCGGCCAATCCCAGCAATTCGTGTAGCGCCGCGGATGACTGGTGCATCGCGGCATCCCCGGGCAGAAAATCGTAGGAAACACTCGGGTGCGGCGACGCGAAGCCGGTCGGCGCCGCGATTACCTCGAAGCCTGCACGTTGGAAATACTCGCGCGCGCGTCGCATGTGCGAAGCATGGGTCACCAAGACGATGCGGCCGACCCCTTCCTTCTTCAGAATGTCGCGCGAATAAAGCGCATTTTCGCGCGTATCGATGGAAGCCGACTCGGTCCATTTCACCGGCACGCCGAACTCGTGCTCCAGTGTCTCGCGCATCGACTGGGCAATCGGCGTGCCGCCCGATGGCGCTCCACCGCAAACGAGTACCGGCAGTCCGGTCTGCTTCGCCAGGCGCGCCCCGTAGCGAACGCGCTGCAGCGTGGATAATCCCACGGTGTCGGCGCCGCCGTACTCAGGTGCGTGGTTGTACGATGCGCCGCTCAGGATCACGATTGCCTGCCCCTTCTTCGCGGCCGCGATGTCGACCGGCGGAATGTCTTCCAGGCCGCTGAGCAGCAGGCTCGATGCAAATGGCGTGCTCAGCAGCAGCGCGCTGAGGATTCCCGACCAGAACAGCAGCCGGCCGGTGCGCGGCAGTCGGCTGGCGATCAGTGCGCCAAACAGCATGGCAAGGATCGGTCCGACCGGAGGCAGAATCAGCGAAGCGGCGAGTTTTTTCGCGAAGAAGAGGGGCAGGAATTCGTCCATCGGGATCGTGGTCCGGATTGTTGCCGGCGGCCGGTACGGCTATTATCGCAGCCGGAATCCCGAATGCCATGAACACGCCTACATCCAACCCAAAGTGCCATCAGGCGAAGCCTGCGGCTTCAATCTGATGAATTTCGGCGCACCCGGCTGGAAAGAAGCCGTGTTTGCTGTCGTGGTGATCCTCGCGCTCTATGTCGGTCTTGCCCTGATTCGCTTGCTGCGGCCGAGAACGGCCGAGACCCGTACGGAGATGCCGCCGGCGCCGGACCAAACCTTGCTTCGCGGACTGCAGACGGAACTGGTCGGGCTTCGAGCCCAGATGGAGGCATTGCAGGCGGCTTGCGACGGATTGCGCGACGATGTCGATCAACTCAAGGCATCGCGCGCCGTTTCGCCCCAGTACAACGATGCACTGTCGCTTGCCCAGAGGGGAGGGCATGCCGAGGATATTGCCGAGGCTTGTGGCATATCCATCGGGGAAGCGGAGCTGGTCTGTGCTTTGGCAAGAAGCCGGGGAGGAGCGGACGCGTGATCGACAAGACGGCTTCGCCGAACTCGGACAAACGGCGGATCGAGCGGGGCGAGCGCAACAAATTGCTGGTGCGCATCGGTATCGCCGTGGTCCTGATTGTTGCCCTGATTGCTGCCCTTGCTTTGTTCGAAGGAACGCAGAAGGATGCCGAGCCGGAGGTCTCCGGTGTTTCGCCAAGCGTTGTACCGCCCGCGAAACCGACGCCCGGCGGAGCAAATCAGGCAAGCGGTTCGATTCAGTCGCCGCAGGTAGCGGATTCCCGAGTCGAGTCGCCTGCGGAACCCGAGCGCACTGCCGCGCCGGAGGCCGCAAAACCGGCTTCTCTAGACCGCGCGGGGTCTGCACCGGAAGATAGCTATCCGAGGCTTGTCGTCGGTCGGGGAGGCGAGCGATCGTCGCCTCACAAGATGCCGGCGGCATCGGCTGCGCCTGTACGAGCTGGTGCCGTGGAGCAGGCGTCGAGGGAGCGTGTCGCCGAGTCGCCGGCTACGCCGATGAAAGCGGAAGCGCCTTCGCCGGGCAAGCCGCCGAGCGGATTCGTCCTTCAGGTTGGCGTGTTCTCGAATCTTTCCAACGCGGAGGATTTGCGCAGGCGCCTTGTCGACGCCGGCATCCCGGCACATATCGAAGCGCGCGTGCAGGTCGGGCCGTTTGCATCACAGGCCGAAGCAGTGGCTGCGCAGCAGAAGCTGCGGGCACTCGGCATGGAACCGGGTATGCTGATTGCGCCGAAGCGCCCCTGATTGGGGCCTTACGCCGGGCCGCAGACCGGGCATGCCGGATCACGCGCCAACTGGATGCTGCGCCAGTCTGCCGACAAGGCGTCGAAAAGCAGCAATCGGCCGTTGAGCGTTTCGCCGATACCGGCAACGAGCTTCAATGCCTCCGCAGCCTGCATAGTGCCGACGATGCCGGTCAAGGGAGCGAATACGCCCATCACCGCACATCTGACCTCTTCGACATCTTCCCCTTCAGGAAACAGGCAGTGGTAGCACGGGCCATCTGCCCGCCGTCGGTCGAAAACCGAGATCTGTCCGTCGAATCTGATCGCGGCCCCGGATACCAGCGGTTTTGCGCGGCGAACGCAGGCTCGATTGACCGCGTGGCGCGTTGCAAAGTTGTCGCAGCAGTCCAGGACGACCGTTGCGGCAGCGACTTCAGCATCGAGCCTCTCGCCGTCCAGACGCGATTGCAGCGCGATCACATCGACGTCCGGATTGATCAGGTGAAGGGTATCGCGGCCCGATTCGACCTTCGGTCGCCCGACCGAAGGGGTGTGGTGGAGAATCTGTCTTTGCAGGTTGGTCAGGTCGACGGTATCGCCATCGCAAAGTACGATCGTGCCGATTCCGGCGGCGGCGAGGTAGAGTGCCGCCGGGGAGCCGAGACCTCCGGCCCCGATAACGAGGGCGCGCGCTTCCAGCAACCGCGTCTGCCCCTCGATGCCGATCTGGTCGAGCAGAATGTGGCGGCTATAGCGAAGCAGTTGTTCGTCGTTCATCTCGAAGCGTTGTCAGGCGTGTCCGGTGCGTTGAAGGCCGATTACTTTCGTCCGGACGGCCCGGCGCTGGGCAAACGGTTACTTGTATTCGCGCAGTTCCGGCGGCGTATCGTCGCGATCACCGTGGAGGTGGTGATCCCACGCCTTCACATAGACCTCGTTCGACTTCTTGATCAGTCGTTGCGGCGACCGGAGGGTATGAAGCTGCGTCTGCTCGCAGTATCGAACGAGGGCCCGGACAATTTTGCTGTACAGCGTGTTGTCCAGATGAAAGCCCTGTTGCCGTAGGGCTTCTTCGAGACCCTCGAGTGTGTAGTCGAAAATGTCGTACGAAACCGTCAGCGCGCGACGGCCCTCGATGGCCTCGACGCGCAAACCCTCCAGGCCGGACAGTAGCTCGAATGCCCGATGCGTTTGTTCAGGCGGCAGCGCGCCGAAGCGAAGCTCGCGACGCTTGAAAGTGCCCGGTGTGGGTACGAACGTCGGTCCGGAATGCACTGCGTGGCCGTGGTTGGCTGACTGACGCATCCTGCCTCCCCGCCCGGCTGCCGCCGGGGCGCATTATTTTGCCTGAATGATCTGCAATCCCTTGAGCAAATTCACTGCCTGCGAGAGCTGATAGTCGTTCTTCCCGCCGATCTCGAACGGCGGTTTGCCCTCTTCGTCCTCTGCCTTCGGTTTTGCATCTTTCTTGTCGGCCTTGCTCTGCGGTTCGGGTTTCGCCTTTGGAGCCGCACCGCCTTCCGGGTTGTCCAGATGGCGCTCGAGGTCGGCTTCCCGAATGCGCGGGCCCAAGTCTCCGCCTGCGGTGTCTTCCACCTTGATGTCCGGTTCGATGCCCTTGGCCTGGATCGAGCGTCCGTTCGGCGTGAAATAGCGGGCCGTGGTCAGCTTGATCGCGGTGTTGTTATTGAGCGGCAGGATGGTCTGCACGGAACCCTTGCCAAAGCTCTGGGTCCCCAGAACGACGGCCCGCTTATGATCCTGCAGTGCGCCGGCGACAATCTCGGACGCGGAGGCAGATCCGCCATTAACCAGTACGACCATCGGTACCGTCTTGACGGATGGCGGCAGGGTCTTCAGGAAATCCTCTCGCGTCCCGCGCAGGTAATCTTCGCTGATCGCGAAATACTTGCGCTTGGCGTCTTCGGTGCGTCCGTCGGTCGAGACAACCAGTGCCTTGGGCGGAAGGAAGGCAGCCGAGACGCCGACCGCGCCGTGGAGCAGACCGCCCGGATCGTTTCGCAGATCAAGCACGAGTCCTTTCATCGGGCCCTGCTTGAACAACTCGTTCAGGTGCTTGACCAAGTATTGGGTCGTGCTCTCCTGGAATTGCGTCACACGGACGTAGCCGTACCCCGGTTCGACCAGCTTCGACTTCACGCTCTGAACCTTGATCACTTCGCGAACGAGGGTGATGACGAGCGGTTTGGTTTCTCCCTTCCGGGAAATCGTCAGCGTAATGGGCGTCTTTGGCTTGCCGCGCATACGCTTGACGGCATCGTTCAGCGTCATGCCCTTCACGGCGGTATCGTCCAACTTGATGATCAGGTCGCCGGCCTTGACCCCGGCGCGGAATGCCGGCGTGTCCTCGATCGGCGAAACCACCTTGACGAAGCCGTCTTCCATCCCGACTTCGATTCCCAGTCCACCGAACTCGCCCTGGGTGCCGACCTGCAGATCCTTGAACGCGTCCGCATCGAGATATGCCGAATGGGGATCCAGGTTGGACAGCATGCCGCTGATCGCGTTGTTGATCAGCTTCTTGTCTTCGACCGACTCGACGTAGCCAGTCTTGATCGCGTTGAAGACGTCGGCGAAGGAGCGCAATTCCTCGACCGGCAGCGGACTCGCCGCCTCCTTGTTGGCGTTCGCCGAGAAATTCAGGCTGATCAGCACGCCGGCCAGCACACCGATCCCGACGAGTCCTGCTTGCTTCAACTTGGTCTGCATTGACGTTTCCTACCTGAGACTGACCCACCGCATCGGGTCGATGGGCTGCCCACGATGCCTGAGTTCAAAGTATAAACCGGATTCCTCGCTGCCACCGCTGTTGCCTACCGAGGCAATCGCGTCGCCGGCGCGCACCGTTTCTCCGACCCCCTTCAGGACGGATTCGTTGTAACCATAGATCGACATGTAGTCTTCTCCATGATCGACGATCACCAGATTGCCGAAGCCCCGCAGCCAATCCGCAAAGGCGATCCGTCCCGCTGCCACTGCCTTGACTTCCCCACCGGTTCCGGCCCGGATGAACACCCCGCGCCACGACGAACCTCCATCCGCTCTTGGACTGCCAAACCGGTTCATCAGTTCGCCGCGCACCGGCAAGCGCAATTTCCCCCGCAGTTGGGCAAACGGGGTGCCGCCGGGATGTGCCTGCGGAATCTGTTCGACGCGCGAAACGGGCGGTGGGTCTGTTCTGGTGGGATCAGGTACGCGTGCGGCGTGCGATTGCGGCGGCTCGGCCGGAGACGGCGATTTCGTCTCCGCCGCGCTTCTTGCAATCGCTTCCTGTTGCCGCCGCTTGTCCTCTGTAAGCTGTGCAAGGCGGTGCGCCTTTTCGGCGGCGATAGCCTGTTTGCGGGCCAGTTCGGCGAGACCGTCGATCAACCGGGTCAGCCGCCCTTCGTCCCTCTTCAGATTGCCGACCTCCCGCCTTTGTGCTCGCAGTTTTTCCGACAAGTGGGCCAGCATGAGTTTGCGTTTCTTCTGCTGTTCGGCCAGTTGTGCGATTTCTTGTTTCTGTTCCGATTCGATTTCGGCCAGGGTATCGCGGGTTTGTCTTGCCTGGTCGAGCAGCGCCTTTTGCTCTGCGAGCGAGGTGCGCAGCTGGCCGATCAGGTCGGCCTCCGAGCGGGATAGCTGCTTCAGGTAATAGAGGTCGCGCGCCAGCTGGTTCGGATCGCTGCCCGACAGCATGTGGCGGAGTCCCTGCGCCTGGCCGCTGACGTAGTACCGGTTGAGCAGCTTCTCGAGAGCGGTCTGCTGGGAGCGGATGGTGCCCTCCAGGCGCCGCCCCGTCTCCGCTGCGCGCGCCAACTCGCTTTCCGCCGCCGCACGATTGGCGGCAAGTTCCCGTAGGTGGCGCTGGCTCGCCGATATCGACTGTTCGGAGTCGCGTAGCGCCTCGAGGGTGTCGTCCCGCGATTCTTCGCTGCGAGCGATTTCGCGCTGCAGGTCGCGGATGCGCGCCTGGACGTCCTGAAGGCTGGAGCGGCGCTCCGCGATCGACGCGCCCGGCGCATCCTTCTGCGCCATGAGTGGGCCGGGGGCGAGAGCAAGTGCACCCCAGAGCAGCGCTATGGCTGCGGCAACCTGCCCCCGGCGCATCGGCTCGGTTCTGGCGGCGCGAGTATCGGTCAGCCCTTCGACTTGCCCTGGTTGGCTACCGCGGCCATGGCGGCCGCGATCTCCTCCGGGTTGCCAAGATAGTAGTTGCGGATCGGTTTCAGGTCGTCGGTCAGTTCGTAGACCAGCGGCTGGGCGGTCGGAATGTTGAGCCCGACGATATCCTTGTCCGATACGTTGTCGAGATACTTGATCAACGCACGTAAACTGTTGCCGTGTGCGGCGATGAGTACGCTCTTGCCGTCTTGTACCGTCGGCGCGATGGTTTCGTGCCAGAACGGGAGAAAGCGTGCAACCGTGTCTTTCAGGCATTCGGTGCGAGGGAAATCGGAGGCAGCAAGGTCGGCGTAGCGCGGGTCGTCCAGCGAAAGGCGAGGATCGCCCTCGTCAAGCGCAGGGGGCGGTGTGTCGTAGGCGCGCCGCCAGATCAGAACCTGTTCGTCACCGAATTTCGCTGCAGTTTCTGCCTTGTTGAGCCCCTGTAGGGCGCCGTAATGCCGTTCGTTCAGACGCCACGAATGCCGGACCGGTATCCACATCCGGTCCATTTCCTCGAGCACCGTCCACAGCGTCTTGATCGCGCGGCTCAGCACCGAGGTATAAGCGATATCGAATGCGTATCCCTCTCGTTTGAGGAGCTGTCCGGCAGCCTTGGCTTCTGCGAGGCCTTTCGCCGTTAGCCCGACGTCGGTCCAGCCGGTGAAACGGTTCTCCTGGTTCCAGATGGATTCGCCGTGGCGCAATAGTACGATTTTCTTCATGACAATGGATTCTAGTAGAGAGGGAAGATCGGGTGATTCTGTCTGGCGCCTACGTGGCAGCGTCACGCAAGCTGCCATGGCCGGAAAAATCGGGAAGGGCGCCGACGCGGCAAAAATTCCATTCTATAATAAGCGCTTTACCAACACGACCGCATTGCAGGCTTCATACGTGGGAAATCCGGCAGAAATCAAGGCGATCACCAGCATGATCGACAAGCAGGAGCACATCGAAACTGCGGCGCGAGCGCTGAAATCGATCGCCCATCCTTTGCGTCTGAAGATTCTTTGCGTGCTCGGCAGTGACGAGGTGTGCGTGCAGGATATCGTCGATGCGGTGGGCACGTCGCAGAGCAATATTTCCCAGCATCTCGCGATCCTGCGCGACAAGGGTGTGCTTTTGACGCGCAAGGACGCCAACCGCGTTTATTACCGTATTGGCGACAGCCGCACTTTGCAGCTCATATCCCTGATGCGCGAAGTCTTTTGCGAAGATTCGCCGCAGCGCTGAACGCGGCAGGGCATTCGGACCAATCATGGATTTTCTCAAAGCAAACCTGATGTGGGTGGTGATGGCGGCGGTTTCCGGCGGCATGCTGTTGTGGCCCCTTATTCGCAGCCGTACGGCGGGCCCCAGCGTATCGCCGCTCGAGGCGACGCTCCTGATCAACAGGGAAGATGCACTGGTTCTGGATGTGCGCGAACCTGCCGAATGGTCGAGAGGCCATATTCCCAATGCGCGGCATATACCGCTCGGGCAGATCGAGAAGCGGCTCGGGGAACTCGACAAATACAAGAACAAGCCGATCATCGTCAGTTGCGCCAGCGGCACCAGGTCGAGTTCGGTATGCGGTACCTTGCGCAAGGCGGGTTTCGAGAAAGTTTTCAATCTGGCCGGCGGCATTCCTGCGTGGGAACAGGCCGGACAGCCCGTCACAACGCGTTAATCGTGAAGATGCCCAAGGTCGTCATGTATTCGACCGGCGTGTGCCCTTACTGCGTTCGCGCCGAGCAGTTGCTCAATCGCAAGGGCGTAACCAGCATCGAGAAAATCCGCGTCGATCTTGATCCGGCTCGGCGCGTCGAGATGATGGAAAAAACCGGCCGGCGCACCGTGCCGCAAATCTACATCGGCGACACCCACGTTGGCGGTTTCGACGACCTGGCAGCGCTGGATCACGCCGGTTCGCTCGATGTGCTGCTTGCCGGCTGAATTTCCGATAAACACCCATCCGCGCTAGGCGCGGCCTTTACATCCAACGAGACCATCATGGCTGAAACCGAGCAAGCCCAGTTCACTATCGAAAAGATTTACGTCAAGGATCTTTCCCTCGAAATTCCCAATGCGCCCCAGATCTTCCTGCAGCGCGAGCAACCGGAAGTGCAGGTGCAACTCCACACCGAAGCCGCGGCCGTCGACGAAGGCATCTATCAGTGCCTGCTGACGGTTACGGTCACGGCGAAGCTCGGCGAAAAGACCATGTTTCTGGTGGAGGCTGGCCAAGCGGGCATTTTCCAGATCCGCAACGTACCGCAGCAGGATCTCGATCCGATACTGTCGATTGCGTGCCCGAACATACTGTTCCCGTATGTTCGAGAAACGATCTCCGACACGATCGGTCGCGCGGGCTTTCCGCCCGTGTTGCTCGCCCCGGTCAATTTCGAGGTGCTCTACCAGCAGCGCCTGCAACAGCAACAGGGTGCGCAGCAGCCGGCCGCGCCGCTGCAGTAACGCGATGCGTGCGGGCATTGTCGCCGCGCTGCTGCTTTCCGTGGCGGCGCTTCCCGCAATGGCGGTCGAGTATCGATCGCTGGCCGAGAACGCACTGCTCTACGATGCCCCATCGGGCAAATCAGAGCCGAAATTCATCATCGCGCGCGGAACGCCGGTCGAGTTGGTGGTTGCGCTCGACAAGTGGGTCAAGGTGCGAGATGCCGGCGGTGCGCTCCTTTGGGTCGAGCGCGCCAAGCTGCTCGACCGCCGCACGGTGATCGTCACAGCGGTCAGCGCGTCTGTCTTGAAAGCCGCCGAAGATAGCGCGCCGGTCGTTTTCGAGGCCGCGCGCGATGTTGTCCTCGATCTGCTTGAAGCCGCTCCGCCCGGCTGGGCGAAGGTTCGCCATCGCGATGGACAGTCGGGCTTCGTGCGCGTGTCCCAAATCTGGGGCGTTTGAGCCGCGCAACCGATGAGACTCGCGATTCTCGGCGCCGGGGCATGGGGCACCGCCCTCGCGGCGTCTTTCGCGCCCTGGCACGACACGCTGATCTGGTCGCGTGACGCTGTGCAGGCAGCAGGCATGCGCGCTGCTCGCGAGAACGCGCGATACCTGCCGGGCTGCACCCTGCCGGCGAGTCTGGTCATTGAAAGCGATCTCGCGCGCGCTGTCGACGGGGGCGACCTGCTGCTTGTGGCAACCCCGTTGTCCGGACTGCGTGCGACGCTGGAGAGCCTGCGCCGCCTGGAAGGCAACCAACCCCTGTTGTGGGCGTGCAAGGGACTTGAGGCGGGATCGGCCAAATTGCCGCATCAGATCGTGGCCGAGGTACTGGGCGAGGGCGTTCCGTGCGGTGCTCTGACCGGTCCCAGTTTCGCCGACGAGGTCGCGCGCGGACTGCCCACGGCAATCACATTGGCGTCGCGTGACGCCGCTTTTGCGCGTGAAACGGCCGCTGCGCTTCATCATCCGCGATTGCGGATTTATGCCAATACCGACGTCGTGGGCGCCGAAATCGGCGGGGCCGTCAAGAACGTGATGGCCATCGCGGCGGGAGTCAGCGATGGCATGGGTTTCGGCCTGAACGCGCGGGCGGCGCTCATCACCCGCGGGCTGGCAGAAATCGCGCGTCTGGGCGAGGCACTCGGGGCGCGACGCGACACCTTCATGGGGCTGGCCGGAATGGGCGATCTGATCCTGACCTGTACCGGGGATCTGTCGCGCAACCGGCGGGTTGGTCTGGCACTTGCGCAAGGCAAGGCGCTGGATGACATCTTGCGTGAACTGGGACACATCGCGGAAGGCGTGAACACTGCGCGCGAAGTGGATCAGCTTGCCCGAAAAATCGGGGTGGATATGCCGATCACGCGAGCGGTGGTGTCCCTGCTGTTCGAAGGCCGGTCGGCCAAGCAGGCCGTGGAAGCGCTGCTCGCGCGCGATCCCAAGCTCGAGTAGCGTTCGACTGGCGGCTCAGCGCCCGTAATACTGGCCAGCAGGCGAGGGAATCGGCGAATCGGCCGTTACACCGCCGCCGGGGCGCATGCGCAACCAAGGCGTTGCGCACTCCTGAACGGCAGGAAAGTAGGCACGGGATTCCGGGCAGTAGAGCCGATCCTGATTGGGAATTTCGTACGTGGTGCCGGGGATGCCGCCGTAATATCCGCCGAGGTAGCCCGGCAAAGTCCGGCCGTAACGTACGTCGCCTCGCGCTGGTGTCGATGGGGACACCACGACGTAACCGCGCTGGCGCGCGCCATCCGGCACGGGGGCGATGAGCAGGGCACCATCAGGCCCTGTACGCCTGCCCAGGACGACTCCGCCATAATCGGAAGCGATAACGGGGGCCGCGGAGCCAAGTAGCGCGCCCGCCAGGGCGATTGTCAGGACTGGATTGATCCGCATTGTTGTTCTCCCGGAATGGCCGCTCGACGGCGCACAATACACTTAACAGCCTACTCCATTTGCTGCTTACCCGCTTGTGCCGAACGGATGATCTGCGCCGGCGAACCCGATCTGGCGCCAGGCTTCGAATAGGATGACCGCCACGCTGTTGGAGAGGTTGATGCTGCGCGATCCGGCGCACATCGGGATGCGGATCAACTGATCTGCCGGCAGCGATTCGAGCACCGACGACGGCAGCCCTCGTGTCTCCGAACCGAACAGCAGGACGTCGTCGCGCGAGTAGGAAACGTCGGCATAGCCGGTCGTGCCGCGCGTAGAGGCTGCAAACATGCGCCGGCTGCCGAGGGCCGCGGTGCAGGCCGGCCAATCGTCATGCACGCACACAGTCGCAAGCTCGCGATAGTCGAGTCCTGCCCGCATCATCGCCCGGTTGGTGAGCTGGAAGCCGAGTGGCCTGACCAGATGCAGGCGTGCACCGGTATTCGCGCACAGGCGCATCACGTTGCCCGTGTTGGGTGGAATCTCCGGCTGGTAAAGCACGATGTCGATCATGGTGCTGGATTATGGGTTGCGCGCGATCATTCGCGCAGGGTTCGCGCAACGACCACATTGACGACGCGACTCGCGCCGCGCTGCTTGAGAACGCGCGCGAACTCGTCGAGCGTGGCGCCGGTGGTCATCACATCATCGACCACGACTACCTTCTTTCCACCTAGATCCTGCGTGCAGCGAAAGGCGCCGCGAATGTTCTTGCGACGCGCTTTCCAGGGCAGGCTCGCCTGAGGTGCGATTATCCGGTCCTTCACGCACAGGTCGACCAACAGCGGCAGATTCCAGTGCTGCGCAAGGTGGCGCGCGATCTCGACGGACTGGTTGAAACCTCGTTCGGCCAGCCGGGCCGGGTGTACCGGCAACGGGATCAGGCAGTCGGCTTCCTGCGGCCGGAACTGGCCGGCCAGTGATGCGGCGAGCCAGGGCGCCAGTGCAAGGCGGGCGCGATACTTGAGCGCCAGAATCATTTCCCGAACCGGGAAGTCGTAACTCCATCGCGCAAAAGTGGCATCGAAGTGCGGCGCATCGCGCAGACAGGCCCCGCAGGTCTGCCCGGCCGGGCTCGGCAGGGCGCACTGGGGACAGCGCTCCGCAGGCAATGCCGGCAGGTCTTTCCGGCAGTCGGTGCAAAGGAAGTCGCGACCCGCCGGCGCGCCGCAGGCGTAGCAATCCTGCGGCAGCAGCCACGCCGCGAGGCGGCCTGCAGCGCTCACGCGGGATCTCCGCGCGGAGTGCCCGGAGTGCCTTGTGCGGCGCGTATAATCCCGGCTTCCCGCAGTCTGCCTGCCATTCGGGGTGATCCCATGTCTGCCGTCGTCACGAGCCCTGTCGAGTCCGCCGCCACACCCGCCCAAAAACGCTGGACCGTGGCGCAAATCGAAGCCTTGTTCGCCCTGCCGTTCACTGACCTGATGTTCCGCGCGCAGCAGGTGCATCGCGCACATTTTGATGCCAATGCGATCCAGCGGTCGACCCTGTTGTCGATCAAGACCGGCGGCTGTTCCGAAGACTGTGGCTATTGCTCGCAGGCGGCGCGCTACAACACTGGTCTCGAACGCGAGGAACTGATGCCGCTTGGCGAAGTGCTGCAGGCGGCGAGGACTGCCAAGGAAGGCGGCGCGTCGCGCTTCTGCATGGGGGCGGCTTGGCGTGGCCCGAAGCAGAAGGATCTCGATCAGGTGCTCGAGATGGTGCGCGAGGTCAAGTCGCTCGGACTGGAAACCTGCGTCACGCTGGGCATGCTCAAGGAAGGCCAGGCCGAACAGCTCAAGGATGCCGGGCTCGATTACTACAATCACAACATCGACACTGCACCGGAGTTCTACGGTGCCGTCATCGGCACCCACAACCAGGGCGATCGCTTCGATACCCTGGAGAAGGTACGCGATGCAGGCATCAACGTGTGTTGTGGCGGCATCATCGGCATGGGCGAATCGCGCCGCATGCGCGCGGCGCTGATCGCCGAACTCGCCAACATGGATCCGCCGCCGGAGTCGGTGCCGATCAATCATCTCGTGCAGGTCGAAGGCACGCCGCTCGCGAACGCGGCGCCGCTGGACCCGTTCGAGTTCGTGCGCACCATCGCCTGTGCGCGCATCACCATGCCGAACTCTTACGTGCGATTGTCCGCCGGGCGGCAGCAGATGAGCGACGAGTTGCAGGCGCTATGCTTCCTGGCCGGCGCCAATTCGATTTTCTACGGCGACAAGCTGCTCACCACCGGCAATCCGGAAGCTGATCGCGACCGCGGACTGCTCGAGCGGCTCGGCATGAAGGCCGTCTGATCCCTTTGTGCCGTTGAAGCTGGCGCAGGGCCGCGCGGACGATTCGCGCTTCGACATCGAACGCAATGCGGTGCTGCGCAATGCCTCGCGCGCGGCGCGGGGCTACGATGCCGCGGCCGTGCTGGCGCGCGAGGTGTCCCGCCGCATGGGCGAGCGGCTCGATCTGGTGAAGATCCAGCCGCAGCGCATTCTCGACGTCGGATGCGGCACGGGTGCGGATTTGCGCCTGCTCGCCGAACGCTATCCCCAGGCCCATCGCGTCGGCTGCGATTTCTCGAGTGCGATGCTGCGCGAGGCGGGCGGCGAGCTGCCGTGGTTCAAGCGCCTGCTGCCCGGCGGCCGTGCACGCGAGGCGGCGCGCGTCTGCGGCGAGGCTTCGCGCCTGCCGTTCGCCGAGCGCAGCATGTCGATGCTATGGTCGAACCTGATGCTGCACTGGCTGACCGATCCGCTGCCTGCGTTGCGCGAAATGCATCGCGTGCTGGCAATCGATGGCCTGCTCATGTTCACCGCCTTCGGGCCCGATACGCTCAAGGAATTGCGCCGGTGCTTCGGACAAGCGGACGATGCGCCGCACGTGCATCGCTTCATCGACATGCACGATCTGGGCGACGCACTGGTTGGCGCCGGATTCGCCGAGCCGGTGATGGACATGGAGACGCTCACCCTGACCTACGATTCGCTCGACGCATTGTTGCGTGATTTGCGTGTCTCGGGTGGCCAGTGTGCGCTGGCCGGGCGCAGGCGCGGGCTGACCGGCAAGCAGACCTGGTCTCGGGTGCGCGCCGCTTACGAGCTGCACCGCCGCGAAGGCCGCTTGTCTGCGACCTTCGAGGTGGTCTACGGCCACGCGTGGAAGCCCGCGCCGCGCACTGCGCCGGATGGGCGCAACATCGTCAGATTCGATCCGAAGCAACGCGGCAGGGCGCTGTGAAGCGCGCCAAGCAGACGCGGATCAAGCCGCGCAATCCGGTCGCGACAGCACCCCTGCTGACCAAGGGGGGCGCACATCAGTTGCGCGGCAAGAAAGCGAAACGGGCGCGGCAGAAGGCGGCCTTCCGCAAGGATCTGCTTGCGAAATAGGCAGGCGGCGGCGTTTGCGGACGCCTCGATTCAGGCTGAAGTGTGATATTTGTCACGCCGCTTGAACGCTTGGCAGAGGGAAATCATCCGTTAGACCTATGGTTAAGTTTGTCGGGCGCTTGTTACGATGCGTTTCATCGGGAATCACAAGAAGACACCGACAGGGCGTCCGAGCACAGCGAGCAAGGTCTGGAGGTCAGTAAAAAAGCAAATCGCGCTCATCGGATAGCAAACAGAAGAAAGTCATACGAGGTCAGGAAATTGGATTCCCTTCGCCGGCGACAAGCCGGCGATTTGTTTTGTGGCACACCTGAAAGGCGCATGGGCCGGGTGTTCTAGGTCTTGCTGGCTGCAGACTCAGCGTACATGCGCCTTCCGAGGTCGGGTGCCTGTAGGTCGTTAATCCACGGGCATCTCGGGCGGGTCAGGGATTGAGCTGACGATACACGCTGTCGGCAACCCGCATCAGGTCGGACTTGGCGATCTCGCCCGACAGGGCATAGCCAAGTTTGCCGTCGAGCCAGTAGAACACGCCGACCTTGCCCTCCTGCGCGAAGCGGAACGCCGTCTCGCGGTTGTCGCTCGCGTCCGTACGTACGTAGAGCGTGAGCCGCTGGCCTCGCGTGTCCTGGTACATGAACTGCGCCACCGGACCCGATTCGCCGGGCAACAAGCGCCCGCCGACCAGTTCGAATCCCTCGTTGCGCAGGGCGGGCGCCCTGACCGACGAACCGAGCCGTTTCGAAAGCCAGGTGACCAGGTGCTGTTCCTGGTCCGCCGTGAC
>WBZM01000127.1_pt1 | contig 122545 bp, 112 predicted proteins | sample 5204271 | NCBI WGS metagenome assembly WBZM01 (sample SAMN12344346, study PRJNA552823) | activated sludge metagenome | biome: Activated sludge suspended growth; feature: Nitrification reactor; material: Wastewater; isolation source: activated sludge from nitrification reactor of wastewater... | reverse complement strand
TCGCCCGCGAACTGGGGCTGCCACCGGCGCCGCCCAGGGCGCAGCCGATCCGCTGGGTGCCTCGGCCGGGCGCTTCGACGCGTCCGCCGGTCTGAACCGGGACGCCCTCTCGATCCGCGGACCCGGACGCTCGTGCGGGTCCGCGACGCGAGGCGCACGGCCGCCGCGCCGTTCCCGCTTTGTTAGCATGGCAGTGAACCGGTCCCGTCGAGACCACGCCCCCACCCCGAGGAGAACCCACCGGATGTTCGCGCTCGTGCGCGCCGCAGCGCTCGGACTGCTGGCCGCGGCATTGGCCGCCCCGGCCGGCGCGCAGCCGGTCGAGTGGAAGTTCTCGCACTGGGCCGCCCCGACCCATCCATTGCACCGCCTGTTCTCCGACTGGGCACGCGGCCTCGAGCAACGCTCCCAGGGGGCGTTGCGCCTGTCGGTCTTCCCCGCCCAGCAACTGGGCAAGACGGCCGACCACTACGAGATGGTCACCAAGGGCATCGCCGAGGCCGCGCTGATCCCGTTCGGGCATCAGGCCGGACGCATGCTCGCGAGCAGCGCGGCACACCTGCCCTGGATGATCGCCGACCCGGTCGCCGGCACGGCCGCCGTCGACGAGTGGTATCGGCCACTCGCGACACGGGACATGCCGGGTGTCCGCCTGTGCCTCGTCGTCGTTCCGGAGGTCGGTGGCCTGCACGCCCGCAGCGAGATCCGCACGCCCGAGCAACTGCGCGGCCTGCGCGTGCGACCCGCGCACGCCACCGTCAATCACTGGTTGAGCACGCTGGGCACGTCCACCGTTCAGGTGTCGGTGTCGGAGACCCGCGAAGCGCTGGAGCGCGGCGTGGCCGACGCGGTCACGATGTCGTGGGGAACGCTGGTCAATGCGCGGCTCGACGCGGCGGTCACGCACCATCTCGACGAGCCGATGTTCGCCGCCGGATACGCGGTGGTGCTCAACCTCGAGCGCCTGCAGGCGCTGCCGCCGACGTTGCGCCGGGTCCTGGACGAGGCCTGCGCGGCCCCTGCCGCGGTGCGCATCGCCAGGGAGTGGGCGCAGTGGGCGCAGGAGGGCCGGCAGAAGCTGCTTGCCGCGGGCACGGGTCACACGGTGGTGCGCCTGCGTCCCGAGGAGCGGGCCGCCTGGAAGCGATCCGGCGACGCGGTGGTCAAGGCCTGGGCGGAGGACATGCGTCGCGCCGGCCAGGACCCCGACAAGGTCCTCGGCGATCTGCGCCAGGCGCTCCTGCGCCACCAGGCGTCGGTGCCTTGACGAGCCAGGCGCCGCGGGGTGTCGCGTGAGGCGCGCGCTGGCCTGGCTCGGGCGTCAGGCGCGTTGGGCGCTGCCGATCGGCGTGTTCACCGGCATCGTCTTGCCCGATCTCGCCGCGATCCTTCGTCCGGTGCTCACGCCGGCGGTGATCGGCACGCTGGCCGCGGCACTGCTTCGCCTGGATGGGTCCGCGCTGCGACGCACGTTGACGCGGCCCGGCCGCCTCGCCGCGCTGGCGGGGTTCCAGCTGGTCGTCTCGCCGCTGCTCGTCTGGTTCGCGTGCACCCGGCTCGGCGTGCCCGCGCCACTGGCCGTGTCGCTGGTGTTGCAGGCCGCCGCCCCGCCGATCGGATCGGCCGCGGTGTTCGCGTTGATCCTCGGGCTGGATGGTGCGTTGACGATGGCCGCCTCGGTCATCGGCACGCTGCTGCTGCCGCTGAGCCTGACCGCGGTGGTGGCGCTGCTGCTGCCCCACGCGGGCGTGCGTGTGGACCTCGGCGCCTTCTTCGCGCGGGTCAGCCTGCTGGTGGCTGCGCCCTTCGCGATTGCCGGCGTGCTGCGCGTGATGATCGGCGCGAACCGCCTGGCCCGACACGATGACCTCCTCGGCGGCCTGAACGTGGTCCTGCTGCTGGTCTTCGCGATCGCGGTGATGGATGGCGTGACCGCCCGGCTGCTGCGCGAGCCCGGGTTGATCCTGACGCTGATGGGCATGGCCGCGTTGATGGCGGTGATCCTGCACGCGATCGGGTACTGGGTCTTCGCGCGGCTCGATCGGGGCGTGGGCTTCGTCGCGGCCCTGGTCGGCGGCAACCGCAACATGGGCCTGATGCTCGCGGTGACCGCGGGCACCGCCGGCGACGTGTTCTCGCTGTACGTGGGCATCGCGCAGATCCCGATGTATTTCGCCCCGCTGTTGCTGATGCCGCTGGTGCGGCGTCGCCTGGCCAGGGCCTGTCAACGCGATGGAGACACCCGACATGACCCGACTCCCTGAGCACGACGAGACCGCCCCCTCGCCCTCGCGGCGCACCACCCTGCTCCAGCTGCTGGGGCTGACCGGCGCGCTCGCGGCACCGGCGGGCGCCGGCGCGCAGGCCTATCCCCAGGGGCCGATCCGGGTGATCGTGCCCTTCCCCGCGGGCAGCGGCACCGACGTGAACGCGCGACTGATCGGCGAACGCCTCGCGCAAGCGCTCGGCCAGCCGGTCGTGATCGAGAACAAGCCGGGCGCCGATGGCTCGATCGCCGCCGAGGCCGCCGCGAAAGCCAGGGCGGACGGGCACACGGTGTTCATCACGTCCAACAGCACGCACGCGTCGAACCCGGCGCTGCGCCGCAAGCTGCCCTACGACCCGATCCGCGATTTCGCGCCGGTCACGCTGATCGGCACCTCGCCGCTGCTGGTCGTGGTCCACCCGTCGCTGCCGGTGCGCACGATCCGCGAGCTGATCGCGCACGCCAAGGCGAACCCCGGGCAGTTGAACTTTGGCAGTGGCAGCGCGTCCTCCCGGGTGGCGGGCGAGATGTTCAAGGCGATGGCCGGCGTGGACATGGTCAATGTCACCTACAAGGGCAATCCGCAGGCGCTGGCGGACCTGGCCGGCGGACAGCTGCAGGTGATGTTCTGCGACGCGGGCACCGCGCTGCCGCAGGTGCAGTCGCAGCGCGTGCGCGCGCTCGCGACGACCGGTCTGTCGCGCAGCGCGGCGCTGCCGGAGCTGCCGACGGTGGCCGAGAGCGGCGTGCCCGGCTTCGAGATGATCGCCTGGACCGCGGTGTTCGTGCCCGCGGCCACGCCGGCGCCGATCGTCTCGCTGCTGAACGCCCGGATCGGCGAGATCCTGCGCTCGCCCGACTACCGGCAGCGCGCCGGCCCGACCACCGAGGTGGCCCCCGGAACGCCGCGCGAGCTCGGCGAGTTCGTGGTGCGCGAGATCGAGAAGTGGAAGCGCGTGGTCGCCGCGGCCAGGCTCGAGGTGGAGTGACCCGCGGGCAGGTGCTGGTCGGCCTCGGCGGTCAACGCCCGTTCAGCGCGTCGGCCTGCGCGCGCAGCACGGCCGCATCGGCGCAGCGCCCCAGGGCCTCAAGCGCGAGTGCGCGGTTCAGGCGCGCCACCGCGGCGATGCCCCGCGCCTGCGGCGCCGACGCGTCCCCGGGCGAATCGGCGGCCAGCGAATCGGCCAGGCGCTGCGCGTGCTCGAAGGCGCGTTCGGCGGCGGCGGCATCGCCGGCGAGCAAACGGGCGCTCGCCTGGTTCAGCCGCAACACCGCCCGCTCCACCCGCGTCGCGGCGGCATCGGGCAGGCGCTCGAGCCATCGCCAGGCCCGCTCGTATTCCGAATCGGCCCGGGCATGGTCGGACAAGGCCGCGAGGTTGTCCGCCCGCGCACCGGTCACCCGGGCCAGGAACTCGTGCCGCGCCGGCCCGTCGGCCAGCCGATCGGCCATCGCCTGGGCCTGCACGTAGAGCAGCTCGGCTTCGTGGCGCCGGTCCAGCCCCTCGAGGTTGGCCGCGCGGTTGGCCCGCACCCTGGCCCGCCAACGCTCGCGGGTCGGTGTGTCGGGCAATTGGTCGAACACCGACTGCGCCTTCGCGTACAAGGACTCGGCTTCGACCCGCCGTTGCGCGAGCATCAGGTTGTTCGCCCGGTTCGCCCGCACGCGCGCCGCCAGCAGGCGCGCGCCGGGCGAATCGCCCAGCGAATCCGCGAGCGCCTGTGCCTGAGCGAAGTGCGCCTCGGCCGCTTCGCGGTCCCCGCTCGAGGTGTGTTGCGCCGCGAGGTTCGATCGCAGGCGGGCGCGGCGCAAGCGGATCGTCGGGGAGTCCGGCAGCGTGTCGTAGGTGCTCAGGGCCGCTTCGAAACTGGCCTGCGCGCGCTCGGTCCGACCCATCGCGACGAGGTTGATCGCCCGATTGGCCAGCACCCGCGCGCGTTGCAAGCGGACCGAATCGGCCGACGGTATCGCGGTGAGGATCAGCAAGGCGGTCGCGAACTCGGCCTCGGCCCGCTCGTGCCGCCCCAGACGGGTCAGCATCACCGCGTGGCTGGTGCGAACCGCCGCGATCCGCAGCTCCAGCGTGTCGGCGCGCGGCAGCGCTTCGAGCTGCTCACGGATCGACGAGTGCAGCGCGTCGAGCGCGTCGGACGGGCCAGCGCGACAGGCCTGGGCGAGCCGTGCCATCAGGTGACGCGCGGTGATCTCCGACCCGTCGTGGGTCGGCGTCGGCCATTCACGATCAGGCACGGGCCGCCCGCGCCGCCTGCCAGTCATCGGGGGTGAAGACCCAGGCACGCCCGAAGCCGCCGTTCAGGTGGGCGCGCTCGATCTCGAGGCGCCAGAAGGCGAAGTCCGGGAAGTCCGCATACAAGGCCGCCTTCGGCAGCGCCGCGAGATAGCGGGCGCGTGCCCGTTGGCCATCGGCGCTGTCGCGCGACAGACGAAGCGCGCGGCCGATCAGCGTGATGCGCGGGTGCGCCAGCGGATCGCCGGCGCCGGGCTCGCCCACCAGCAGCGAGCAACGCGCATCGTGCTCGAGTGCGGCGGTGTGGGCGGCGAGCCGTGAGGTGAGGATCAGCGGTGCGCCGTCGTCATCGCAGGCGTAGCTCGTGCGGCTGGCCAGCGGGTGGCCGGATCCGGCTTCGAGCACCGCGAGCGTGGCGACGCCGGTCTGGCCCAGCAGGCGCCAGACCAAGGCGCGCGCCGTGTCGTCCGGCGGCGGCAACAGGGGTTCGTTCGGAGGCGGGTTCATGCTCGATCGGTGCGCACCGGCGGCGACAGGCGTGCCGCCGGTGTGCCGAGTATCACCCGCGAGGGCTCAGAAGCGGTAGCCCACGCCCAGCGAGAAGAGCCAGGGATTGACCTTCAGCTCGGAGATCTTCGCGCCGGCCAAGTTCACGTCGGTGCTGATCCAGACCTTCTTCACATCGACGTTCAGGTACCAGTTGCGGTCCAGCTTGTAGTCGGCGCCGATCTGCAGCGCACCCCCCACGCTGGCGTTGTCCAGCGTCACCGCGTCGGCACCCACCGACATCCGCTCCTTGCCGAGCAGGGTGTAGTTGATGCCGGCGCCGACATAGGGCTTGAACGCCGACACGCCGAAGCAGCTCGTGCAGTGGTACTGCAGCATCAGCGTGGGCGGCAGGTGCTTGAAGGTGCCGATCTTGCCCAGGCCAAGCGCGTTCACCGTGACCTCGTGCTTCTGCGGGATCGTCAGCACCAGCTCGAGCGCGATGTTCGGGGTCACGAAGTAGGAGAGGTCGACCTCGGGAATCCACTTGCTGTTGACGTCGATCGCGTCGGCCGGCAACGCGCCGCCCAGGCCGGCGGTCGAGGAGGTGTCGGTGACGAGGTTCGTGGCCCGCACGCGGACCATGAAGGGGCTTTCCCCGGCGGGTTGGGCCAGGGCGGAGGACGAGAGGACTGCCGCGGCGATGCCGGCGAGCATCAGCGAATGCGGTTTCATGAGAAGGATCCTTGCTGTGGTTGGAAGTGTTCGTCGCCCGGGCCTCACACCCGAGGCAACGCCCCCAAGGATCCCTCTGTCGCTGCAGCGCAGCATTGACGAAACTCAGTTCGAGTCCACCCTCCGGCGAGACCACCACAACACCAGCGGACCGAGGCTCACGCCTGCGGCCAGCACCGCGAAGCCCGCCAGCCAGCCGGAGGGGCTCTGGGCCCCCCCGAAGGCATCGAGCGCCGCCCCCACCGCCCAGCCCGCGAGGGCCGACAGACCGAAGCCGACGGTGGAGTGCATCGCCATCGTGGCCCCCTTGAAGCGGGGATCGGCGCTGGCGCTCATGCCGGCAGTCAACGACCCGGAGTCGGCCGGCACCGTGAACGCGTACACCAGCACCAACGCCAGCAGCAGCCACGGCGACGCACCCGCGAACACGCCCAGCGACAGGCCCACCAGCGCGGACAGGATCTGGATCCAGGTGACCGCCCGGTGCCGGCCGAACCGGATCGAGCACTCGTTGCCCAGGATGCTGGCCGGCATCGCCATCACCGTGACCAGCACGCTGACGGTGACCGGATCGAGCGGGGTCGAGGGCCCGTTGCGCGCGACGACGAAGGTCCAGAACGCCACGATCCAGGTGCGCATGCCATACAGCTCGAAGCAGTGCGCGCCGTATCCCAGGATGTAGCCCATCGCGGTGCGATTTCGCAACACCGGGCGGAAGTCCAGCAGCGCGCCGCTGGGCGGGGGCGGGGCCTTCGGCACCATCGTGGCTGCGGTGGCCACCATCAGCAGCGGCCCCAGGCCGGTGAGCACGAAGGCCCAGCGCCAGCCGAGGTGATCGGCGATCAGCTGGGAGGCGAGGAAGGACAACCCCACCCCGAGCGAGAAGCTGGAGGTGTAGAGCGTGACGCTGCGCGAGGCGTCGCCGGGTTCGAGGCGATCGGTGAGCGCCCTCAGGCCCGGCATGTAGGCGCCCGCGAAACCGATGCCCGCCAGGCCCCAGAGGATCATCGCGCTGGTCATGCCCTGGGCGAGCGCACCGAACGCGATCGTCGCGGCGGCGCTGGCCAGCGAGCCCATCAGCAGCAGCTTGCGGGCGTCGATGCGGTCGGTGAGGGAGCTGAGCACCGGCACCGCGAGCATGTAACCCGCGGCGTACGCCGCCGCGAGCAGGCCGGCCTGGGCGTTGGTCAGGCCCCACAGCGGAATCAGGTGGTTGACCATCACCGCCGGCACCACCACGTGCGGCAGCAGGTTGCCGACCTGGCCGACACACATCGCGATGATCAGGGCTCGCCCGCGCATGCCGCCAGCGTAACGCAGGCCCGGTTTCGAAATCGCCGAGGCCGACCGCCGACCCGCCCCCCGGTCGGCGCCAATGCCTCAGGGGCTGCGAAGGTCGTACAACGCCGCCGCCGCGGGAAGCCGGGGATCACGCCAGAGTTCGTCGGGCACCGGCCGACCGTGCGCACGGATCCACTCGGCCACCCGAACGCTGTTGGGCGCGGGGGCCAGACGGCGGGTGATGAAGCTGAGGTCCTCGAGCATCGCGAACCGCACGCGCCCCTCGCGCACCCAGGCGGCGAGCTGCTCCGGCGTGACGGCCGGGTCGCGGCCGTGAAACCCCCCGCGCGCCATCACCGACTCCCCCCACTGCACGATGATCGGTGCGGCAAGGTGGGTGCTCGAGGTGGCGACCAGGAAGGTCTCGCCGGCCCGTTGCTGTCGCAGGTAGGCCACCAGCCGCGATGTGTCGAGCAGCTGACCGAATCGGCCCGCGCCCCCGCTGCGCGGTGCGCCATCGGCATCGATCAGCCGCTGCAGGTCGGCCGAAGGCAGCAGGCCGTGGCCTGGCAGGATCACGACGCTCAGCGCCCAGGCCATGGGCAGCACCAGCGCACCGAGCACGCCGCCGGCACTCGCGGCCAGCGCCACGTCCGCGGCCCCGTCGTGGCCGCGCAGCACGCGCCCGCGCCAGACCCCCAAGGCGGTCGCCGCCATCACCTGCGCCACGATCAGCGTCACCACGAGGCCGCCCGGCCAGGACGCGAGCCAGCGCTGCGTCTCGGCCGCGCCGCCGCCCAGGGCGCTCGCGTGCACGTGGATCTGCCAGGCCGCCGTGGCGAGCAAGGCCAGCGGCAGCGCATGGCCGCGCAGTCCACTGGTCGGATCCCGATACGCGCGCCAGGCCATCGGCACGGCCACGCCGGCCAGCGCCGCGATGGCCGGCGCCAGCAGCGCGAGGTAGTAGAAGTGCATGATGCCGCCGGTGGCGCTGAACACGATCCAGGCGGTCAGCAGCCACAGGCTCCACAACACCAGCCCGCGTCGGTGGACGGCGCCCGGGTGACGGCGGGCGTCCCCGCGCCACAACCACCATGCGGCGAGCACGAAGGGCAGCCACCACCCCGTCTGCGCGGCGAGCAAGCCCTCGAGCAGGCGCGACGGGCCCGCAGGCGCGCGCACGAACAGCCGCGCGAACGCGGAGCGAGCCACGGGATCGAACCCGGCCACGCCACCCGGGGACGTCGCCGGGGCGCGCCCCGGGGCGGTGGCGCCCGCCTCGCGGGGGGCGCCGGGCTTGAGCAGCGCCACGAAGCGACCGAGCGCGTTGTGGCCCACCATCAGCTCGAGCACCGAATTGCTGGCGCTGCTGCCGACGTAGGGGCGCGACGCGGCCGGCGTGGCTTCGACGGCGATCGCCCACGCGAAGGAGGTGACCACCAGCACCACGACGGCGAGCGCGAGCTCGCGAACCCGTCGTGCGAACGGCAGCGGCGCGAGCGCGGCATGGGTGATCACCAACGCGGGCAACACGATGTAGGCCGCGAGCATCTTCGCGTTGAAGGCCAGCCCCACGGCCCCCATCGCCCCGAGCAGCCAGGCACGCCGGCCGGTGCGCACCGCCTCGAGCATGGCCCAGGCGGCCACGAGCAGGCAGAACGACAAGGCCGCGTCGACGTTGTTGGCGCGGTGGATCGCGACCAGCACCGGCGTGAGCGCGTAGACGAGCGCCGCGATCAAGCCGGCCGATGGACCGGCGAAGCCGCGGACGATCCGGTGCATCAGCAGCACGCCCGCCACCCCGAGCAGCGCCTGCGGCAACAGCAGTGCCCAGGACTGGTAGCCCAGCAGCTTCACGAAGAGCACCTGCCACCACAGCGCCAGGGGCGGCTTGTCCACCGACACGAACCCGGCCGGGTCGAACGCCGCGAAAAAGAAGTTGGAGAGGTTCATCGACATGCTGCGAACCGCCGCCGAGTAATAGTCGGCGCCCCACCCGTTCTGATCCAGCGCCCACACGCGCAGGACGGCGCCGACCAGCACCACCCCGGCGAGCAACAGCGCCTCGAAGCGCGAGACGGGAGGCGTGACCGGGGTGCTCGGGGCCACCGCGATCCGGGGCGCGGGCGCGGCGTGCGGCGAGGGTTCGGCGGAAGGGGTCATCGGCAGGGCGGGCAGGCGCGGGCGGACATCGGCGAACGAGCGGCGACGCGGGTCAGCCCGGATTGGTATCACGGGTCGCGCCCGCCGCGCGCGGGCTTGACCGATCTTTACGCGCGGGCGTCACCGGGGCGGGCCGTTTTTGCCCCCGCGCCGCCACGGCCGCCCGGGGCCGATCGCTAAGATGGCGGCCTGCCGGCGCGCCCGCGCGTCACCCACCTCAGGAAAGACCACCGATGGCCGAGCACCTCATTCCCACCGCCGCCCTGCACCGCTGGGTGGTCGATCTGTTTCGCGCGGCCGGATCGAGCGAACGCGAGGCGACACTGACCGCCGATCACCTGGTGGGCGCGAACCTGGCCGGCCACGACTCCCACGGCGTGGGCATGGCCCCGCGCTACGTCGACTCGCTGCTGAACAACGAGCTGCAGCTGAACCAGACGGTGGCGATCCTCAGCGACACCGGCCCGATGCTGTCGGTCGACGGCCGTCGTGGCATGGGCCAGTCGGTCACCCACCAGGCGATGGAGCTCGCGATCGCGCGGGCTCGCCAGCACGGCGTGTGCGTGATGGGGCTGCGCCACTCGCACCACCTGGGCCGCGTGGGGCACTGGGCCGAGCAGGCCGTGGCGGCGGGCATGGTGTCGATCCACTTCACCAACGCGGTGACCCGCAACCCGCTGGTCGCCCCCTTCGGCGGCGCGCAGGGACGATTCAACACCAACCCGTTCACGGTGGGCCTGCCGCGCGCCGATGGCGGCCCGCTGGTGCTCGACTTCGCGACCAGCGCGATCGCGCAAGGCAAGGTGCGGGTGGCCTACAACAAGAAGGTGCCGGTGCCGGCGGGCAGCCTGATCGACGCCCGCGGCGAACCCACCACCGATCCGGCGGTGATGTTCGAGCCGGCCGGCGGTCCGCACGGCGCGCTGCAGCCCTTCGCGTCCCACAAGGGCTACGCGCTGGCGATGATCTGCGAGCTGCTCGGCGCGGCGTTGATCGGCGGCGAGACCACGCAGCCGGCCCACATGGGCAACACCTTCGGCGTCTGGAACAACATGCTCGCGATCGTCTTCGACCCGAAGCGGCTGAGCGGCTCCGAGGGTTTCGAGGCCGAGGCACGAGCCTTCGTCGAGTGGGTCCGCTCGGCCAGCCTCTCCAAGGACGGCCAGGCGCTGGGCGGCATCCTGATGCCGGGCGATCCCGAGCGACGCACACGCCAGGCGCGCGCGAAGCAGGTGCCGATCGACCCGGGCACCATGGCGCAGATGGACAAGGCCTCGGCGGACGTGGCCAAACGCTTCGGGCAGTCGCCCGGGCCGCTGTCGGCGCTCGAGCGCGGCTGCTGACGCGGCGTTCAGGCGGCGGCGGGCCGCACCACCGCCGGTTCGCGGATCGGCAGGTGCACCAGCGCCGCGAACACCGCGAGCAGCGCGTCGGCGTACCACATCCAGAGGTAGCTGCCGGTGTGCACGATCGCCAGGCCGCCCAGCCAGGCGCCGAGGAAGCCGCCCACCTGGTGCGACAACAGGGTCATGCCGAACAGCGTGGCCAGGTAGCGCACGCCGAACAGCTTGCCGACCACGCTCGCGGTGGGCGGCACCGTGCCCAGCCAGGTGAGGCCCAGACCGATCGCCAGCACGTAGAACGTCCAGGCCTCCTTGGGCGCGGCGACGTAGGCCAGCGCCAGCACGGCCCGTGAGCCATACATCCAGGCCAGGATGTACTTGCTGCGAAACCGACCGATCCAGTAACCCGCCAGCAGGCTGCCCGCGATGTTGGCCAGGCCGATCAGCGCGAGCGACCAGCTCGCCACCGAGGCCGGCAGGCCGCACAGGTTCACCTCGCCCGGCAGGTGCGTGACCAGGAACGCGATGTGAAAGCCACAGGTGAAGAAGCCCGCGTGCAGCAGCAGGTAGCTGCGGTCACGGAAGGCCTCGGCCACCGCCGCCCGCAGGCCCGGCCCGCCGGCCTGCGCCGCGTGCTGTTCGGGTGAACGGCGCATCCGCCGCGTGATCGGCAACACCGCGAGCGTCATCAGCGCGAGCGCCCACATCGCGCCCATCCATCCGATGCCGGTGATCAGCCGTTGCGCGATCGGCGCGAACACGAACTGCCCGAACGAGCTGCCCGCGTTGATCACGCCGGAGGCGGTGCCTCGATGGGCCGCCGGCACGTGCTGCGCGACCGCGCCCATCAACACCCCGAAACTGCAGGCGCCCGCACCCATCGACATCAGCACGCCCAGCACCACCGTCAGGCCGAACCCGGAGCTCATCTGCGGCGTCAGGGCCAGCCCCGCGGTCATCAGCACGATGCCGCCGGCAAGCACCCGCGCCGGACCATAGCGGTCGGCGATCGCACCGGCGATCGGCTGCACCGCACCCCAGGCGAACTGCCCCACCGCCAGCGCGAAGCTGATCGTCGCGATTCCCAGCCCGGTGTCGGTGTTCAGCGGCGAGACGAACAGGCCGGTGGTCTGGCGGATGCCCATCGTCACCATCAGCAGCGCGGCCGCGAGCAGGGTGATCGGCCACCAGGAAGAGGAGGGGGCGGGGGTCGGGGTTGGCGCGTTCAAGTCTGTCTCGACGGGCCGGCAGCGGCGCCGGACGGCGCCGGAAGCTGCGGCGGGGTCGAAATGATGTCATGGTGGGCGCGATCCTGCAGGGCGCCGTCAGACGCGGGGGCCCCCGCGCCCGAGGGGCGCCGCGATCCGCGACGACCCGACGGGCCGCCCTCAGCGCGGCTCGTAGTCGACCGTCGCGCGCATCCCGCAGGCGGTGCCCTCGGTGCGGGTCCACAACTGCGCCTGGCCGGGCCCGAGCAGGATCGCGCGCACCCGGACATCCTCGCCGCAGATGAGCGGCGCCATCGCGCGGAAGTCGATGCGCTTCAGGCGTGCCCCGGGCATCCACTGCCGGAAGCTCTCGGCCAGCAGCGTGGCCTGCAGCGGTCCGTGCACCACCAGCCCGGGGTAGCGGGCCACCTCGGTGGCATAGCGCAGGTCGTAGTGGATGCGGTGGGAATTGAAGGTGAGCGCCGAGTACCGGAACAGCACCGCCTCGTTGATCCGCCAGCGGCGCTCGTGGGCCGGCGCGGGCATGTCGGGACCGGCCGCCTTCGCCTTGCCCGGCGTGGCCGCGCCCAGGTACACCGCGCGGTTGTTCTCGATCACAGCCACTTCACCGTCCTGCTCGATGCGGTGCTCGTGCGTGATGAACACCATCGGGCCGCGCGCACCGTCCTTGCGCGTCATCTCGGCCAGCCGCGAGACGCGCCGCGCGGACGCCCCCAGCCGCAGGGGCCGCAGGCACTGCACGTCGGCCCCGGCCCACATCACCTCGGGCAAGGGCACCGGCGGCAGCAGCGCGCGCGAGCGCGGCGAGCCGTCCACCGCCAACGTGGCGCTGGGCGACCGATCGAAGAAGTGGATCCAGTGCCACAGCGGGGGCAGCGTGGCGGTCGGCTGCATCGCCTCGTGCAGGTCGAGCGTGGCGGCCAGCGCCGCCGCCGGCATCGGGCTCAGCGTCTCCTCGACGGTGAGCCGCTGGTCGAACCAGGACTGGAACGCGGACAGGTCGATGTCGGTCATGGGGCGCTTTCGGTCAGTGGAAGACGGAGGATGGAGAACTGCTCGTTGACCCGTTCGTGGACCTGAGCGCCGAGCCGGGCGTAGAAACCCGGCCCGTCGGTGCCCAGGAACAGCTCGCGAAAGCCCAGGCGCGCGGCATCGCGCGCGAGCGCGTTCACGAGCCGGGTGCCGACCCCGCGACCGCGCCAATCGGGCACCACCACCATCGCGGCCAGCCAGGGGTGCAGGTGGGTGCGACGCGCGTCGTCGTTGTCGATCAGGTTCACCGTGCCCACCAGCCGGCCTTCGTGGTGCGCGATCAGCGACAGCGGCAACCGCTCGGGCGAGGTGCCCCGCAGGTGCTCGGCGAGGAAGGCCTCGGTGAGGCCCTGGCCGTCGGACCAGAATTCGTCCCAGATCAGGCGCGCGGTGGCCGCCAGGTGCTGGGGGTGGCGGCAGAGGTGATCGATGTGGACCGACGCGGGCATGGGCTTGGGGAGCACGACGATCGGTCAATGATAGGGTGCGGCCTACACGCCGTGTGGGACCGTCATGCGCCAGTGCCTGCTTCTGGATTCCATCAGCTCGATCTCGCCGGAGCACGCCGGCCAGGTGATCGTTTCCGGATCGCACGGCGGCGTGTCCGCGGCCCGTTTCGTCGTCGACGAACCGAACGCGCCCTTCGCGGTGTTCTTCAACGACGCGGGCCGAGGCAAGGAGGACGCCGGCATCGTCGGCCTCGCGATGGTGCAGGCGCACGGCGTGATCGGCGCGACCTACTCGCACCAGTCGGCGCGCATCGGCGAGGCGGCCGACGGGCTGGCGCACGGCGTGCTGTCGTTCCTGAACGCCCGGGCCCGTGAGGCGGGCCTGCGCGAAGGCCTCGACGTGCGCGAGGCGGTGCGACGGCTGGGCGCGGATCCCGATCAACCCCGCCCCCGCTGACGGGGCGTCATCACTTCAGGCCGAACCGATGCCCTCTCCCCGAACCCACGACATCATCGTCTTCGGCGCCACCGGATACACCGGCCGCCTGGTCGCCGAGGTGCTGTTGCGCCGCCAGAGCGAGGAGCCTGGCCTGCGCTGGGCGATCGCCGGCCGACAGCCCGACAAGCTGGCCGCCGTGCGCGCCGAGATCGGCGCCCCCGACAGCGTCGCGCTGTTGCAGGCCGACGCCGACGATCCCGCCTCGCTCGCCCGGCTGGCCGCGTCGACCCGGGTGGTGATCACCACCGTCGGGCCGTATCAGCTCAGCGGCAGCGCCCTGGTGGCGGCCTGCGCGGCCGCGGGCACCGACTACGTCGACCTGTGTGGCGAGCCGGCCTGGATGCGTCGGATGATCGACGCGCACGACGCCACCGCGCGCGGCAGCGGCGCGCGCATCGTCTTCTCTTGCGGCTTCGACTCCATCCCCTTCGACCTCGGCGTGTGGTTCGTGCAGCAGGCGGCGCGCCAGCGCTTCGGGCGCACCGCGCCGCGGGTGATGGGCCGCGTGCGGCGGATGAAGGGCAGCTTCTCGGGCGGCACCGCGGCCAGCCTGCGCGCCACGATGGCCGCCGCCGCGAAGGACCCCGAGGTGCTCGCCCTGCTGAAGGATCCGTTCTCGCTGACACCCGGATTCCGCGGACCCGCGCAGCCCTCGGGCATGAAGCCGACGTTCGACGAATCGCTCGGCGTGTGGCTCGCGCCCTTCGTGATGGCGCCGATCAACACTCGAAACGTGCACCGCACGAACGCGCTGCTGGGCCACCCCTGGGGCGCGGACTTCGTCTATGACGAGATGCTGATCACCGGTCCCGGCGAGAAGGGCCAGGCGATGGCCAACGCGGTGGCGGGCGACCGATCCCTGGGCGGCCCCGGCGGCCCCAAACCGGGCGAGGGCCCGAGCCGCGAGGAGCGCGACAGCGGCCACTACGAGGTGCTGTTCATCGCCGAACTGCCCGACGGGCGTCGGGCGCAGGCGGTGGTCAGCGGCGACAAGGACCCGGGCTACGGCTCGACCTCGAGGATGATCGTCGAGAGCGCGCTGTGCCTGCTGCGCGACGAGGCGCCCGCCACCGGCGGCATCTTCACGCCGGGCGGCCTGATGGCCGCGCCGCTGATCGAGCGGCTGCAGCGGCACGCGGGACTGCGCTTCACCCTCGACGCGCCGGGCTGAGCCCGGCCGCGTTCACTCCCCGGTGATCCCGAAGCGCTTGATCGCGGCCGCGTTGGCCGCGCTCTCGGCGCGCATCACCCGCTGGAAGGCCTCCGCGGGCAGGGCCACCGCGTCCATGCCGGCCTGCATCAACTGAGCGCCCAGGGCCGCGTCCGCGAGCACCGCACGCAACTCGGTCTCCAGCCGCGCGAGGATCGGCCGTGGCGCCGCGGCGGGTGCGGTGAACGCGAACCACGCCGGCGCCGACACGTTCTCGATGCCCGAGGCTTCCCGGAAGGTGGGCACGGCGGGCAGCTGCGCGGAGCGTTCCGCCTGCATCACCGCGAGCGCGCGCAGCCGGCCGCTGGCGATGTGCGCGCGCAGCGGCGGCAGGTTCACGATCGCCGCGCCGATCTGGCCCGCCACCACGTCCTGCGCGGCCGGTTCCCCGCCCTTGTAGGGCGTGTTGACGAAGCGCGTGCCCGCCTGCGCATTGAGCACCTCGAGCGCCACGTGCATCTGCGTGCCCTTGCCGGGCGTGGCCACCGGCATCGGCTGGCGCCGGGCGGACTCGAGCCACTCGGCCACCGTCGTCGCCTTCTCCACCGTCGGGTTCACCACCAGCACCGAGGGCACGTAGGCCGCGAGCACCAGGGGCGCGAGATCGCGCAACGGGTCGTAGGCGAGCTTGCCCATCAGGTGCGGCATCATCGTCAACTCGGGATTGCCCCCGGCCAGCACCGTGTGGCCATCGGGCGCCGCGGCGGCCACCGCGGCCGCGCCGATCGTGCCGCCGGCGCCGGGCCGGTTCTCCACCAGCACCGACTGCCCGAGCCGCTCGGACAAGGGCTTGGCCACCAGACGCACCATCGCGTCCACGCCACCGCCGGCCGCATACGAGACGACGATGCGCACCGGCTTGTTCGGGAACGGCGCGGCACCCTGCGCCGCGGCGCGGTCGGTCGCGAGCGCCGACAGGCCCAGCCCCAGGCCCGCGAGCCGGTGCAAGGCGGCGCGCCGCGGGATCGGTGGCGCGGTGTCGGGCGCGAAGGACTCGATCGGTTGCTTCATGGTTCGGACTCCAGGACCGGGGTCGCCCCCGGGGTGCCGCTGCGCAAGGCGCTGTCGCGGCCGCCGAAGCGAGCCACCAGCGCGTTCTGGTCTTGCTTGGCGCGCCGGTCGACCGCTTCCGGGTCGAGTCGATCGCGCAGTTGGCGCTCGAAGTGCGCCACGGTTGCCGCGTGCCGGGAATCGGCGGCGAGGTTCACCGCTTGCGCCGGATCGGTGTCGAGATCGAACAGCTCGGGTTCGAACCCGACGTAATGGTGGTAGGTGTACCGGGAGTCGGCCAGCAGGTAGGCCCCGCTCGGCGAGCCCACCGCGTGGTACTCGCTGAAGCCCAGCCGCCGCGGATCGTGCGCTCGCGTCGCGATCCCCGCGAGCGAATCACCGGGCAGGCCGACCTCGTCCGGGCCGCGCGCCAGGCCGTGCGCATCGAGCAGCGTGGGGTGGATGTCGACCAGGTTGACCTGGGTCTCGCAGGTTCGGCCACCCGGGATGCCCGGCCCGGCGACGATCATCGGCACCGCGGCCGATTCGCGGTACAGCAGGCACTTGTTCCACATGCCGCGCACCCCGAGGTTGTCGCCGTGGTCGCTGCTGTAGATCACCAGCGTGTCCTCGGCCGCGCCGCTGCGCTCGAGCGCCTGCAGCACCCGCGCCACCTGGTCGTCGAGGAAGCTGACCAGGCCGTGGTAGCTCGCGATCGCGAGCCGACGCCGCGCGTCGGTGCCGATCGCCGCGTCGTGGTCCATGTGCCGCGCCTGCCGTTCCACCCACGGATGGCGCCGGTACCCGTCGCGCGGCAGCAGCGCGGGCAGCGGCATGGTCTCGGGCGGGTATCGATCGAGGTACTCGGGGGGCACCACCAGCGGGAAGTGCGGCGCCACCAGCCCCACGAAGAGCACCCAGGGCTGCGGGTCGCCGCGGCGCGCCTGCAGCCACTGCGCCGCGTGCTCGGCCACCTGCCGGTCGTAGCGGTTGTAGTCCGATTCCCCGGCGCCCATCTCGTCATACAGCGGCGAGCGGCCCATCGTCTCCGGCATCGGATCGCGCACCGAGCCCCACACCTGGCCGATGCCGCGCCAGACGTGCGTGGGCAGGTGCTGCGCGTCGAACCCGGTGGGGTCCTCGGTGTTGCGGTAGTGCAGCTTGCCGATCGATTCGACCCGCACGCCCTCGCGCCGCAGCCGGTGTCCCCAGCCCGGCACCCGGCCGTCGTAGGCGGTGGCGTTGTCCCAGTAGCCGATGTCGTGGACCCAGCGTCCGGTGGCCAGGCTCGCGCGCGCCGGCACGCACACCGGCGACGGCGTCCAGGCCCGCGTGAACCGGGTGCCCCGCGCGGCCAGCGCATCGAGGGCCGGCGTGCGCACGATCGGGTGGCCCGCGCAACCCATCGCGCCGGCCTGGTGTTCGTCGGACAGGAGGATCAGGACGTTCATCGTTTCCCCGTGCGCGCGATGGTCACGCCTGACCCTCGTCGAAGCCCGCCAGCCGGTAGGCGCCCTGCGGGTGCGAGGTGTCGCCCGCCATGCCGCGGCGGACCATCTCGGTGATGTAGATCTCGTCCCACTCGAGGTTCGCGAGGTTCACCTCGGTGCCGAGCTCGCGCACCAGCCAGGCGGTGATGCGGTGCTTGAACTCGCGGTGCACGCCCGGCAGGATCACCACCGGCAGTTCGTACAGGATGCGCTCGGCCGGGAAGCGCCGGGTGATCTCGGCGATCAGCGCGGTGCGCGTCTGGCCGTGCCCGAAGAGCTCGTAGGCCTCCAGGAACACCGCCGACGCGCCGGCCTGCAGGCAGTTGTCGATGTCGGCGAGAAACGCCGCGTCGTCCAGCTCGCCCTCCTTCTTGCCGACCTCGCCATAGGCCTTCAGTCCGGCATCGACGCACTGGCGGATCGCGCGCGCCTTCTCGGCGGGCGGGAACGCCAGCAGGTTGTCCGAGATCTCGACCGCGCCAAAGCCCAGCGCCCACGCGTCCTCGAGCAGGCGCGCATAGGTGCCCTGCTTCCAGGTGAGCTCGACGAACAGTCCGCCGATCGAGGGCGTGACACCGTGCTCGCGGTACAGCGCGAGCTTGCGGGTCAGCAGCTCGCGCGGCATCACCCGCGGAATGGTCGCGGCGATCTTCGCCACGTCGATGTACAGCCCGGCGCTCTCGAGCGTGTCGCGCTGGCGCGCCAGGCCCATGCCCCAGTCGATCATCATGTTGACGCCACGATCGCGCGGCTTGTCCTGGCGGGCGGGCACCGGGATCGAATCGAATCCGAGGACGGGCGGGGGGGTGGGCATCGGGCGGTCGCGGCGAGGGGAACGAGCGCGGATTATCAGGAGCGGGGGCCGGGGTCGCCCATAACCCATCGGGAATTACAGATAACATCCAGGAATGTCATTCGAGATCCGCGATGTCGGCCACTTCCTGCGCGCGGCCCGGTTGGGCGGCATGGGCAAGGCCGCCGAGGCCACCGGCCTGAGCCAGCCCGCGATCACCAAGGCGATCGCGCGGCTCGAGCACGAGCTGGGCCTGCGGCTGTTCGAGCGCACCCGGCAAGGCCTGGTGCTGACGGGCGCGGGCGAAGCCTTCCGGGCGCGCGCCGAACGCATGCTGGCCGAGTACGAGGACACGATGCGCATGGCGGGCGACCTGCGGGTGGGCGCCACCGGCCTGCTGCGGCTGGGCAGCTCGGCCGCGGCGCACGAGTCCTACGTCAGCCCGGCGCTCGCGCGACTGCTGCAGCGCCGGCCCCGGCTGCGCACCCGGCTGTCGGTGCGCCTGAGCAGCGAGCTGCTCGCGCTGCTGCGCGCGGGGCAGTTCGATGTGGTGGTGGCCACCCGGGAAGCCGAGGACGAACCCGACCTCGACAGCGAGGTGCTGGGCCACGACGAACTGGTCGTGGTCGCCGCGCAGCGCCATCCGCTGTTTCGCCGCGCCGCGCCCACGCTGGCCGACCTCGCGCGCTACCCGTGGGTATTGCCGCGCGAGCCGCTGGCCGCGCGGCGCTGGATCGTCGACGAGTTCCGGCGTGCGGGACTGCCGCCACCCACACCGAGCGTCGAGATCGACCAGGGCACGCCCGGCGCGATCGCGCTCGCGTCGGCCACCGAACTGCTGACACTCGCCGCGGTGCCGCGTCAACGCCGCCAGTGGCCGGTGCCGGTGCGCCGCGTGGAGGTGCCGGGGCTCGTGCTCGCCCGCCCGATCGCGGTCTTCACCCGGGCCAACGCGCACCGCTCACCCGCGCTCGAGGCCTTCCTCGATGCGCTGCCCCGCGCGGCCGGCGCGGGGCCTGCCTGATCAGCGGCCCTTCAGCGCACGCGCCGCGTCGGCCTCGCTGCGCTCGTACCAGGCCATCGCCTGCGCACCGTCCAGGTCCGGCTCGGTCGGACGACCCTCGCCGATGCACACCAGCTGGCGGCAGAACCACGCGAGCCCCGCCTTCGGCGGATCGATGCGGCGCTCGTACGAGACGGCCTGCGCCCACTCGCCGGAAAACAACCGTCGCGGCAGGTCGGTGTCCACGCACATCGGGCGGCCCAGGCCGATCAGGTCGGTGTGGCCGCCGGCGATCGCCTCGTCCATCGCCGACCGGCTGCGAAAGCCTCCGGTGATCATCACCGGCATGCTCGCCACCGAGCGGATCGCGCCGGTGTACTCGAGGAAGTAGGCCTCGCGACGCTTCGTGCTCTCGGCCACCGGCGGTTCGCCCCGGGCACGCACGCCCATCATGCTGGGCTGCTCGTAGCTGCCCCCCGAGAGTTCCAGACAATCGACGCCTTCTTCGCCCAGCCAGCGCACCACCTGCGCGCACTCCTCGGCGGTGAAACCGCCCTGCTGGAAGTCCGAGGAGTTCAGCTTCACGCCGATCGGGAAATCGGGTGCGGTGGCCGCGCGGCAGGCGCGGATCACCTCGCGCAGCAGGCGCGCCCGGTTCGCGAGCGAACCACCCCAGCCATCGGTGCGCAGGTTCACCAGCGGCGACAGGAACTGGCTGAGGAGGTAGCCGTGAGCGGCGTGCACCTGCACGCCGGTGAACCCGGCCTGACGCGCGGTGGCGGCCACCCGCGCGAAGCGCGCGACCACGTCGACCACCTCCGCCTCGGTCATCGCGCGCGGCGCGACGTACAAGCTGCCAGGCAGCTTCAGCGCGACCGCCGAGGGCGCCACCGGCTCGGTGCACACGTGCACCGGCGTCTGGCGCCCCGGATGGTTGATCTGCATCCACAGGTGGTTGCCCGCCTCGGTGCCCGCCCGCGCGTAACGCTGCAAGGCCTCCAGGCCGCCATTGCCATCGATCACCACGTTGCCGGGACGCTCGAGATAGCGCCGGTCGACCTGCACGTTGCCGGTGACCACCAGGCCCGCACCGCCGTGCGACCAGGCCCGGTACAGACGATCGAGACGCTCGGTGGCGCGGTTGTACTCGTCGGCGAGACCCTCGGTGAGCGCCGCCTTGCACAGCCGGTTGGCCAGCGTCGCGCCACACGGCAGGCGCAGCGGCGATTCGATCGTCGCGCTCATGCGGCGAACTCCCGCACCACGCGGCCCACCCGCGGCGCATCGGCGAGCAGCCCCTTGTCGTCGGCGACCTGACGGCCGTTCACCCACACGCCCCGCACGCCTTCACCTTCGGAGCGCAGGCGGCTCGCGCCAGCGGGCAGATCGAAGCGGCGCTGGTTGCGACCCCGGCCGACGCGGGCCGGGTCGAACAGCAGCAGGTCCGCCGCCAGGCCTTCGCGCAGCCAGCCCCGATCGGTCATGCCGAACAGGCGCGCGGGGTGGCCGGTCAGCTTGTACACCGCCTGGGCCAGCGACAGCGCCTTCTGGTCGCGCGCCCAGTAGCCCAGCACGTGCAGGCCGAAACTGGCGTCGCACATGAAGGTGAGGTGCGCGCCCGCGTCCGACAAGGACACGTGGGTGTCCGGGTCGGCCACCAGACGGCCGACCGCCTGCGGGTCGGTGTTGCGCAACTGGCCGGTGAAGTAGGTGTCCAGGTTCTCGGCGAGCGCGAAGTCGAGCATCCAGTCCAGCGGATGGCGCCCCTCGGCCTGCGCGAGCTCCTGCACCGAGCGGCCCTCGACACGCGCGTTCTCCTGGCGCGCCACCTGCGCCACGTGCATCAGGTGCCACTCGCCGTTGAACAGGCCCCCGCCCTTCTGCCGCTCGAGGTCGGCCTTCACCGCGTCCCGGAACGCGGTGCTGCCGTACAGCGCGCGCAGCCGGTCGTCATCGACCGAGATCGCCGGCTTCCACGCCGCGATGCTCTCGAACACGTAGGCCGACCGCAGCGTGAAGTCCATCGTCAGCGGGCACGGCGAGATCTGCGGGATCAGCGCGTGGCCTCGCTCGCGCGCCGCCCGCATCGCCGCCAGTTCGTCGAAGACGCGCTGGGGCGCGAGGTTGTTGTGGAACATCGCGGCGATCAGCACCGGCCGGCCGCACTCGGCGGCCACGCCCTCGAGCTGCTCGACCGAGGTGGTCGCGCCCTTGGTGAGCATGAACAGGCCCCGGCCCTTCTCGCCCATCGCGCGCGCCAGCGCGGTCATCTCGCGCAGGTCGCCCATCCGCGAGGGCATCGGGATGCCACCCCAGCCGTTGTGCGGCTCGTTGGTGGACGTGGCGAAGCCCACCGCGCCGTGGGCCATCGCCTCGCGCACCAGCTCGGCCATCCGGGCGATCTCCTCGTCGGTCGCCACGCGCTGGTGTGCCGCCTCGCCCATCACGAAGGTGCGGATCGCCGAGTGCCCGGCGAAGGCCACCACGTTCACGCCCAGCGCGCTGGCGTCGAGCATGTCCAGGTACTGCGGGATCGATTCGAAGCCCCAGCGGATGCCGGTGCGCAGCGCATCGAGCGACATGCCCTCCACCTGGGTGAGGTTGCGCATCGTCAGGTCGCGGTCGGCCGGCCGGCAGGGCGCGATCGTGAAGCCGCAGTTGCCGATCACCGCGGTGGTGACGCCGAGCTGCGGGGAGGGATCGGCGAAGGGATCCCAGGTGAGCTGCGCGTCGTAGTGCGTGTGCCCATCGATGATGCCGGGCATCAGGGCCAGCCCGTCCGCATCGATCTCGCGCCGTCCGCCGCCCAGGTTCGCGCCGATCGCGGCGATGCGCCCGCCGCTGACCGCGAGGTCGGCCACGCGCCCGGGCGCCCCCGTGCCGTCGAACAGCGTTGCGTTGCGAAAGACCAGGTCGTGCATGCTCGGTTCCCCGATGGTGAAGTTGTCTTCAAGGGGTCCGAGTCTAGCCGCGCGAGGTCGGGTCGGGAATGTGCCCGGTCCCGGAAACCCGCGGTCGTTGCACCTGCCAAACCTGCGGGCCGGCGGCTCTGGGAACCGTCAGCTTCGGGTCATGCACTCTCGGTAAAATGGCCGGATCCCCGACCTCCGGCCGCCGCCACCCATGACCCACCCCTACCGCAAGCCCCTGCCGGGCACCGCCCTCCAGTATTTCGATGCCCGCCAGGCTGTCGAGGACATCAAGCCCGGTGCCTGGGCCGGACTGTCGTACACCGCCCGCGTTCATGCCGAGAACCTGGTGCGCCGCTGCGATCCGGCCATCCTCACCGAGTGCCTGACGCAGATCATCGAGCGCAAGCGCGATCGCGACTTCCCCTGGTTCCCGGCCCGGGTGGTCTGCCACGACATCCTGGGACAGACCGCGCTGGTCGACCTCGCCGGCCTGCGCGACGCGATCGCCGACCAGGGCGGCGATCCGGCGAAGGTGAACCCGGTGGTGCCGGTGCAGCTCATCGTCGACCACTCGCTGGCGGTGGAGTGCGGCGGCTACGACCCGCAGGCCTTCGAGAAGAACCGGGCGATCGAGGATCGCCGCAACGAGGACCGCTTCCACTTCATCGAGTGGACCAAGCTCGCGTTCAAGAACGTCGACGTGATCCCGGCGGGCAACGGCATCATGCACCAGATCAATCTGGAGCGGATGTCGCCGGTCATCCACGCGCAGGACGGCATCGCCTTCCCGGACACGCTGGTGGGCACCGACAGCCACACGCCGCACGTCGACGCGCTGGGCGTGATCGCGGTGGGCGTGGGCGGCCTGGAGGCCGAGAACGTGATGCTGGGGCGCGCCTCGTGGATGCGCCTGCCCGAGATCATCGGCGTCGAGCTCACCGGCCGGCCGCAGCCCGGGATCACCGCCACCGACATCGTGCTGGCGCTCACCGAGTTCCTGCGCCAGTCGAAGGTGGTGGGGGCGTATCTCGAGTTCCACGGCGCCGGCGCCTCGGCGCTCACGCTGGGCGATCGCGCCACCATCTCCAACATGGCGCCCGAGTACGGCGCCACCGCGGCGATGTTCTTCATCGACCAGCAGACGCTCGACTACCTGCGCCTGACCGGCCGCGCCGACGAGCAGGTGAAGCTGGTCGAGACCTACGCGAAGCACGTCGGCCTGTGGGCCGACAGCCTGGCCAGCGCGCAGTACGAGCGCACGCTGCGCTTCGACCTCTCCACCGTGGTGCGCAACATGGCGGGCCCGTCGAACCCGCACGCGCGGGTGGCCACCACCGAGCTCGCCGCCAAGGGCATCGCCGCGCCCTGGCAGCAGCCGGCCGGCGGGCAGATGCCCGATGGCGCGGTGATCATCGCCGCCATCACCAGCTGCACCAACACCAGCAACCCGCGCAACGTGATCGCCGCGGGCCTGCTCGCGCGCAACGCGAACCGCCTGGGCCTCACCCGCAAGCCCTGGGTGAAGTCCTCGCTGGCCCCGGGCTCGAAGGCGGTGGCGCTGTACCTGCAGGAGGCGGGTCTGAAGACCGAGCTCGAGAAGCTGGGCTTCGGCATCGTCGCGTTCGCGTGCACCACCTGCAACGGAATGTCGGGCGCGCTCGACCCGAAGATCCAGCAGGAGATCATCGACCGCGATCTGTACGCCACCGCGGTGCTCTCGGGCAACCGCAACTTCGACGGCCGCATCCACCCGTACGCGAAGCAGGCCTTCCTCGCCTCGCCGCCGCTGGTGGTGGCGTATGCGCTGGCGGGCACGGTGCGCTTCGACATCGAGCGCGATTCGTTCGGCACCGGCCCCGACGGCAAGCCCATCCTGCTCAAGGACCTCTGGCCCAGCGACGCCGAGATCGACGCGCTGGTGCGCGCGTCGGTCAAGCCGCAGCAGTTCCGCGACGTCTACATCCCGATGTTCGAGCAGCGCGCGGCCAATACCGAACGCGTCACCCCGCTGTACGACTGGCGCCCGCAGAGCACCTACATCCGCCGCCCGCCCTACTGGGAGGGTGCCCTGGCCGGTGAACGCACGCTCGAGGGCATGCGGCCGCTGGCGGTGCTGGGCGACAACATCACCACCGACCACCTCTCGCCGTCCAACGCGATCCTGCTCGACAGCGCCGCGGGCGAATACCTCGCGAAGATGGGCCTGCCCGAGGAGGACTTCAACTCCTACGCGACGCACCGCGGCGACCACCTCACCGCGCAGCGCGCCACGTTCGCCAACCCCACGCTGATCAACGAGATGGCGGTGGTCGACGGCAAGGTGAAGAAGGGGTCGCTCGCCCGGATCGAGCCCGAGGGCAAGGTCACCCGGATGTGGGAGGCGATCGAGACCTACATGCAGCGCAAGCAGCCGCTGATCGTGATCGCCGGGGCCGACTACGGCCAGGGCTCCTCGCGCGACTGGGCCGCCAAGGGCGTGCGCCTGGCCGGGGTCGAGGCGATCGTCGCCGAGGGCTTCGAGCGCATCCACCGCACCAACCTGATCGGCATGGGCGTGCTGCCGCTCGAGTTCAAGCCCGGCGTGAACCGCAAGACGCTGGGCATCGACGGCACCGAGACCTTCGACGTCATCGGCGAACGCCGTCCGCGCGCCGACCTCACGCTGGTGATCCACCGGCGCAACGGCGAACGTGTCGAGGTGCCGGTCACCTGCCGTCTGGACACCGCCGAGGAGGTCTCGATCTACGACGCCGGCGGGGTGCTGCAGCGCTTCGCGCAGGACTTCCTCGCCTCGAACAAGGCCGCCTGAGGCCTGCGCCCACCGACATCCACCGAGACACCGCCATGGCCCACGCACCCCAGTACAAGGTTCCCGCCACCTACATGCGCGGGGGCACCAGCAAGGGCGTCTTCTTCCGCCTGACCGACCTGCCCGCCGCCTGCCAGGTGCCGGGCGCCGCGCGCGACCAGCTGCTGCTGCGCGTGATCGGCAGCCCCGATCCCTACGGCAAGCAGATCGACGGCATGGGCGGGGCCACCTCCAGCACCAGCAAGACGGTGATCCTCTCCAAGAGCAGCCGTCCCGACCACGACGTCGACTACCTCTTCGGCCAGGTCTCCATCGACAAGCCCTTCGTCGACTGGAGCGGCAACTGCGGCAACCTGTCGGCGGCGGTGGGGCCGTTCGCGATCACCAACGGTCTGGTCGATCCGGCCCGCGTGCCGCGCAACGGCATCGCGGTGATCCGCATCTGGCAGGCCAACATCGGGAAGACCATCATCGCCCACGTGCCGATCACCGACGGCGCGGTGCAGGAGACCGGCGACTTCGAGCTCGACGGCGTCACCTTCCCGGCGGCCGAGGTGCAGCTCGAGTTCATGGACCCGGCCGCCGAGGAGGAGGGCGCGGGCGGCGCGATGTTCCCCACCGGCAACCTGGTCGACGACCTGGTGGTGCCCGGCGTGGGCACGCTGAAGGCCACGATGATCAATGCCGGCATCCCGACCATCTTCGTGAACGCCGATGCGATCGGCTACCAGGGCACCGAGCTGCAGGACCACATCAACGGCGACGCCAAGGCGCTGGCGATGTTCGAGACCATCCGCGCGCACGGCGCGATCCGGATGGGCCTGATCAAGGAACTGGGCGAGGCCGCCACGCGTCAGCACACGCCGAAGGTGGCCTTCGTCTCGCGGCCGAAGGACTACGTGTCCTCCAGCGGCAAGGCGGTGGGCACGGGCGATGTCGACCTGCTGGTGCGCGCGCTGTCGATGGGCAAGCTGCACCACGCGATGATGGGCACCGCGGCGGTGGCCATCGGCACCGCCGCGGCCATCCCGGGCACGCTGGTGAACCTCGCGGCCGGCGGCGGCCCGCGTCAGGCGGTGCGATTCGGCCACCCCTCGGGCACGCTGCGCGTGGGCGCCGAAGCCCGTCAGGAGGGCGGCGAGTGGGTGGTCACCAAGGCCATCATGAGCCGCAGCGCGCGGGTGCTGATGGAAGGCTGGGTGCGGGCGCCCGGCTGACGAGGCCGCTCAGGCCGGCGTGACGAAGCCCTTCCAGGTGCGCAGGTAGGTCACGAACGCCGGGCCGATCGCCTGGCCGTGCAGGTACTCGGGCGTCACCGGCCGCTCCACGCAACGGAAGGCCGGGTCGGCGATCGACTGTCGCGCGAAGTCGTGGTGCAGGATCGCGCCGCGACCGATCAGCACGAAGTCGGCCCCGTGGTCGAGGCAACGCTGCGCGGTCGCCGCGTCGGTGATCTTGCCCGCCACGCCCAGCCGCGTGTCGCCGCGCTCCAGGGTGGTGAAGTGGTCGATCAGCGGCTTGCCCTGGTAGGCCGGGTCTTCGGCCTGCTTGAAGCAGTCCCACAGCGAGAGGTCGAGGTAGTCGATCTTCCCGCTGGTCATCAGCTGCTGCGCCAGCGTGCGCATCTCGCCGAGGTCGATGCCCCAGCGCTCGGGCGACAGGCGCACGCCGAGCTGGAAGCCGGGGCGCGCCCGCGCGCGGATGCCCCCGACGATCTCGCGCAGCGGGCGGCTGCGGTTCTCCAGCGAGCCGCCGTAGCGGTCGGTGCGTTGGTTGTTGTCGCGATCGAGGAAGGCCGCCAGCAGGTAGCCATGCGCACCGTGCAGCTCCACGCCGTCGAAGCCCGCGCGCTCGGCGCGCAACGCCGCGAGGATGAAGTCCTCGACGACCTGTTCCACCTCGGCGGTGCTCAGCGCCCGCGCACCGGTCTCGGCGTCGTCCCAGGGGCACACCGGCCGCTGACCCGGCAGCGGGATCGCGCGGCGCCCGCCGTGGTAGAGCTGCACCGCGCAGGCGGCGCCCGCCGCGTGCAGGCGGCTCGCCAGGCCGGACAGCGCCGCGACGTGCTCGTCACCGGAGATGCCCAGCTGTCCCGCCATGCCCTTGCCGGCCAGGTGCACCCAGGTGGCGGTGGTGAGCGTCATCGCGAAGCCACCCTGCGCGCGCGCCGTCAGCCAGCGCGCCTCGTCCTCGCCCAGCGTGCCATCGGCGTGGCTCTGGTCGTTGGCCATCGGCGCCAGCACGAAGCGGTTCTTCAGGGCGGGCCCGTGGGCCAGGGGGACGGGGTCGGAGAAGGATCGGGTCATGGAAAGTCTCGTCGGATCAGGGGTGCGATCAGCCGCCGATCCGCTCGAACACCGCCGAGATGCCCTGGCCGCCACCGATGCACATCGTCTCCAGGCCGTAGCGCGCGCCGCGCCGGTGCATCTCGTGCAGCAGCGTCGAGAGGATGCGCCCGCCGGTGGCGCCCACCGGGTGTCCCAGCGAGATCCCTGAGCCGTTGACGTTCATCCGGTCGAAGTCGCGCTCGGTGAATTTCCATTCACGCGTGCAGGCGAGCACCTGCGAGGCGAAGGCCTCGTTCAGTTCGATCAGGTCCATCTGCGACAACGACAGGCCGACACGGTCCAGCGCCTTCGCGGTGGCCGGCACCGGACCGATGCCCATCCGGTTCGGCTCGACGCCGCCGATCGACCACGACAGCATCCGCGCCATCGGCGTCAGGCCGAGTTCGCGCGCCATCGCCGGCGTGGTCACGATGCAGGCCGAGGCCCCATCGTTCTGACCGCTGGCGTTGCCCGCGGTGACGGTGGCCTCGGGGTCCTGCCTGAGCATCATCGGCTTGAGCTTGGACAGGCTCTCGGCGGTGGTGCCGGGGCGCGGGTGCTCGTCGGCGCTCACCAGCGTGCTGCCCTTCGCCCCCGGGACCTCCACCGGGACGATCGCCTCGCTGAAGCGGCCTTCCGTCTGCGCGGCCACCGCGCGCTGGTGCGAGCGCGCGGAGAACTCGTCCTGTTCCTGCCGGCTGATCCGGTACTCGCGCCGCAGGTTCTCGGCCGTTTCGATCATGCCGCCGGGCACCGGGAAGTTCTTTCCGCCCGCGGTGACCCGACCCCGCGACAAGGCGTCGGCGAAGTTCATGCTGTCGCCCTTGGCACCCCAGCGCAGACCGGTGGAGTAGAACGGCGCGTTGCTCATCGATTCGGCGCCGCCGGCGATCACCACGCGCGAGGCACCGGTGGCCACCTGCATCACCGCGTAGGCGATCGCCTGAAGGCCCGAGCCGCAGCGACGATCGAGCTGCAGGCCGCCGATGGTGATCGGCAGGCCCGCGTCCAGGCCGACGACCCGACCGAGCGCCGGCGCGTCCATGCTGGGGTAGCACTGCGCGAACAGCACGTCGTCGACCACGTTCGGCGGCAACTGGGTGCGCTCGAGCAACGCGCGCACCACGGTCGCGCCGAGCTGGTGCGCCGACAGGTCCTTGAAGACGCCGCCGAAGCGGCCCACGGGCGTGCGCATCGGCGCGCAGATCACGGCTTCCATCGTCATGGCTGATGTCCTGAGGGGTATCGGGGATGGATCGAACCTTACCGCAATGCCGCGCGGACACGCGGGCGGCGCGGTCCACTCGGCGGATCGCCCCCCCGCTCCGGTGTGTCACGCGAGGGGGCCGGCCGGCGCGCGCCCAAGCGCCGCGAGATCGCAGCGGCCACCCGCACCGCGGTGTCGATCGCCTGCCGCCGACGGGCCGCGGTCAACGAGGTCTTGGCCAGGCTGAAGGCGACCGCGGCCACTGCCTCGTCCGACCCCGGCCCGAAGATCGGTGCTCCGATGCACACCATGCCCGCGCGGGTCTCTTCGTCGTCGATCGCATAGCCGCGCGCGGCCGCCTGACGCAGTTCGTCGAGCAGCGGGCCCGGCCGGGTGAGGCTGCGACGCGTCAGCGCGTAGAAGGCACGCGCGAGCGCGAGGTCGATCACCGCCTGCGGCGGGCGCGTGGCCAGCATCGCCTTGCCGCTGGCGGTGCAGTTGGCGGGCAGGCGCATGCCGATTCGGAAGTTGAAGCCGAAGGGTCGGGTGCCGTTGCGGCAGCCCACGTAGACGATGTCGGCGCCGTCGAGCACCGAGAGCACCAGCGATTCCTCCGGCATCGGCGCCTGCGCCTGGACGATCGCCTGGAATTCGGCGGTGACGTCGGTCCTCGCGAGGTAGGCGTGCGCGAGATCCATCACCCGCGCCCCCAGGTGGTAGCCGCCCTTGTCGAGGCGCTCGATCAGTCCGGTGGCCAGCAGCGTCGTGCACAGACCGTGAACCGTGCTCTTCGGGAGTGCGAGCGTGCGCACGAGATCGATCAGGTGCAGCGGCTCGTGGGACGCGGCCAACGCATCGAGCAGACGCGCCGCCCGCGCCACCGCGGGCACCGGCGGCCGGGACTCCACGGCTCGTGGCGCGGCGGTCCGATCCGCCGCGCGGGGGCGGCGCGTCGCCGTGCGAGGGGTTCGAAGGTCGGGTGGCGTGGTCATCGGCGAGTGTCTCGCGGCGGCATTTCGCGACGCATCGGAGTTCACTATACCGAACTGAGGTTCAACCGGTGGCCCGCTTTGACCTTGGGTCGGCCCGGATCCAAGCTGTGGTGCGGTATCGGCAACGAACGCGGATGTTCAGCCCGCCGAACCATTTACCCACCCGCCTGTTGGGGAGCGCCGATTGGAACAGCCGCCGATTCCGACCCACGACGCGACAGAGCGCCTCGCGCTGATGCGCACGATGCTGCGGATCCGCGCACTGGAGAAGGCCTGGGGCGACGCCTATCTGGGCGAGGAGATCAGCGGGATTCCGCCCTCGTTGTCGACCGGTCAAGAGGCCATCGCGACCGGCGCCTGCGCCGCGCTCGGGCCAGGTGACGTGGTGTTCACCACGCACCGCGGGCAGGCGGCCCAGGTGGCGCGGGGTCTGGATCCGAAGCGCATCCTCGCCGAGCTCTATTGCCGACGTTCCGGCTACAACAAAGGGAAGTCGTATCACGTCACCGACGTGGCGCTCGGCGTGATCGGCATGGGCGGCATCGTGCCCGCGCAGGTGCCGGTGGCCGGCGGCATGGCGCTGGCGCAGAAACTGCGGGGCACCGATCGGGTGAGCCTCGCCTTCTTCGGCGACGGCGCGAGCAACGAGGGGGCGATCCACGAGACGGCGGCGCTCGCCGCGATGTGGTCACTGCCCTTGATCCTGGTCTGCGAGAACAATGGTTACTGCATCACGCAACGCGACATCGACGCGATCAAGGGACCGTCGATCGCCGCTCGGGCGGCCGGCTACGGCTTTCCCGGCGTGCGCATCGACGGAACCGACCCGCTCACAGTGAAGGCGGCGGTCGCTGAGGCGGTCGCACGGGCACGGCGGGGCGATGGTCCGAGCCTCATCGAGGCCCGCTGTGAGCGGCTCACCGGTCACCTGATCCACGACACCCAGGGCTACCGTCCACCCGGCGAGCTGGCGGTGATCGGCCTGCGTTGTCCGATCCGCGTGTTTGGCGAGCGACTGGCCTGCGAGGGTGTGCTCCGGGCGGATGAGCACGCCGCCATGGCGCTGGAGGTGGACCGCGAGATCGCCGAGGCGGTGGCCTACGCCCGGGCGCAGCCTTACCCGGCCGTGCAGGAAGCCTACGAGGATCTGTGGGCCTGACGCCCGCGAGGAGCTTGCCGATGTTCGACGACCGATTGTTCCGGCCAGGCGCGCCGGCAGCCCCTCACGAGAAGGACTGGCCCAGCTTCCGGGGAGCCATCAACGAGGCGATGCGCGAGGAGATGCAGCGCGACGCCGCCGTCTTCCAGATGGGTGAGGACATCGCCCGCGCGTCGCCGTTCGGGGTGACGACCGGTCTGCTGCAGGCGTTCGGTCCCGAGCGAATCCGTGACGCGCCTTGCGCCGAGGTGGCGGTGATGGGGGCTGCCGTGGGGTCGGCGATCGGTGGCATGCGCCCCATCGTCGAGTTCCAGTTCGGTGATTTCCTGTCGGTGGCGATCGATCAGCTCACCCACCAGGGCGCGATGCTGCGTTATCTGACCGGCGGGCAGGTGAGTGTGCCGATGGTGGTTCGCCTGCCCTGCGGCGGCGGTCAGGGCGCGGGCTCGCAGCACTCGCAGTGCCTGTACTCGTGGTTCGCGCACGTGCCGGGCATCAAGGTGGTGCTGCCCTCGACGGCGATGGATGCGAAGGCGCTGATGAAGGCCGCGATCCGCGACGACAACCCGGTGCTGTTCTTCGAACACAAGCAGCTCTATCGGACGCGCTGGCCAGTGCCCCCGGCGTACCGTGATCCGGAGCGCGTGGGTCGTCTCGGCGAGGCCGTCGTGCGCCGAATCGGCACCGACGTGACCGTCGTGGCGACACTGACGATGGTGCATCGCGCGCTGGCCGCGGCCGAGCGGCTGGCCGAGCGCGGGATCTCGGTGGAAGTGGTGGACCCCCTCACGCTGGTGCCTTTCGACCTGGAGACCGTGCTCGGGTCGGTGCGCAAGACCGGACGGCTGCTGGTGGTCGACGAGGCTTATCTCGGATTCGGTGTGCATGCGGAGGTGATCGCCGCCGTCACCGAACGGGCCTTCCGCGCGCTGAAGGCCCCGCCGAGGCGCTTGGGCAATCCGGGGGTGCCGGTGCCCTTCGCACCGCCCTTGCAGGCCGCTGTCCTGCCGGATCAGGCGCGCATCGAAGCCCAGATCGTCGCACTGATGACCGACTGACGAGCCGCGCGGGGCCGAGGCCGCGCCGACCGCGCGTGCGCGGTTCGACGGCGTGCGAGGGCGACCCGGTGTCGGGCGCGACGGCGGTCCTGTGTTGGCCTGGATCTTGGGTTGGGCTTGTTTTCGCTAATACGAATCGTTATCATTCGCTTTCAATGAATGCCCCCAACACGGAGACCCGGCCTGTGAGACCCCCGCACCGCCCTCGGCGGCACGCCACCTCGACCGCGGACCGCCGCCCGACAGCCCTGCTGATCGCCTTGTCGATCACCCTGAGCCAGACGGCGCAGGGACAGGTCGCGGGCGCACCAACGCCGGCCGGGCGCGAAGCCGCCGACACGGAACTGCCCGCGGTGCGGGTCAACGCCGCCGCGCAACGCGAGTCCGGCAAGGACTCCCTGCGGGCCACGCAGACCACGATCGGCAAGGGCCAGCAGGAGCTGCGCGACATCCCGCAGTCGATCACCGTGATCACCGAGCGCCTGATCGACGACCGTCAGCTCGACACGCTGAAGGAAGCCCTGCGGCATGCCGCCGGCGTGGCCTTCCAGGCCCCCGAGGGCGGCGAGGAGGACATCCGCCTGCGCGGTTTCTCGCTGCAATCCTCGGGAGACATCTTCATCGACGGCATGCGCGACCCGGCGTTCTACGAGCGCGACAGCTTCAACTGGGACCGCCTCGAGGTGCTGCGAGGATCGGCCTCGATGCTGTTCGGGCGCGGATCCACCGGTGGCGCCGTGAACCAGGTGTCCAAGCGCCCCTTCCTCGGCAACCAGCACGAGGCCACGCTGACCGTGGGTTCCGGCCAGTTCCACCGCGGCACCGCCGACCTGAATCTCGTGACGGGGCAGGACGCCGCCCTGCGCCTGAACGCGATGTTCAACACCGCCGACCACTGGGGCGTGCCGATCGACAAGCGCGGCATCGCGCCGACCTTCGCCTGGGGCATCGGGCGGCAGGACGAATTCCAGGTGGGGGTGTACCACCTCGAGAACCGCAACGGCATCCACTACGGGCTGCCATGGATACCCCCCGGGGCGGGCGGTGGGGGACAACTCTGGCGCACCGACCCCCGGAACTACTACGGCGCGGCCAGCGACTACGCCGACACCCGCACCACCCAGGCACACGCCAGCCACGTCCACCGGTTCGGACAAGGACGCGAATGAAAGACCGCGATCCGGGTCGCGCGCTACGACCGCGACCAGCGCGCCAGCGCGATCCGATTCGCGAACGCGACGCTGCAACCGGACCAGCTCGCGGTGAACGCGGACACGTTCTCCGGCGCGACGGTGCTGACCCGCGGCAGCAACAACAAGACGATGGCGATGGACACCGCCTACCTGCAGAGCGACTACAGCGGCCGGCACCGCTGGTGGGGCCACGAGCACCACGTTCAGGCGGGTGTCGATCTCGCCAACGAACGCTTCGCGAACTTCGCCGCCAGCGTGCCCGTCGGCGTGGACCTCGGCAAACCGACCACGACCGTGGGCACGCCCGACGACGGCGGCGCGGTGGACGAGGCGATGCGCCTGCTCACGAAGAACCGCCACTTCGAAGCGCGGGCGCTGGGTCTGTACGCGCAGGACCTGGTGCAGGTGGCCGAGCACTGGAAGCTGCTCGGCGGCCTGCGCTGGGACCTGTTCGAGGGCATCTACCAGAACCTGAGCACCGCGGCGACGGCGGCCGGCAACCCGTGCGCGGTGCAGCCCTTGGCCCGGATCACGCGGCGCGATTCATTGTGGAGTCAACGCGCCGGGGTTCTCTACCAGCCCACGCCGCTGAGCTCGTTTCATCTCTCGTACGGCACCTCCTTCAACACCTCGGGTGACGCGTACCAGTACGACGCGGGCACCGCGAACGTGGCGCCGGAGGCCAGCCGCAACCTGGAGTTGGGCGGGAAATTCGATGCCGAGAGCGGCGATCTGAGCGCACGGATCGCGCTCTTTCACAGCACCAAGACCAACGAACGCAACCGCGACGCCGACTCGGTCAACGCCTGCAACTACGTGTTGTCCGGCAAGCGCCACGCCGCGGGCATGGAGGTGGACCTCGCGGGACGGGTCACGCCGCATTGGGAGGTCTACCTGTCGTACGCGTGGATCCCGATCGCGAAGGTCGACAGTTCCAGCGGCGCGATCGGCACCGAGCCTGTCGGCTCGCGACCCGGGCTCACACCCCGGCACACCGCGTCGCTCTGGACGACCTATCAGGCGACGTCGCGGCTGCGCGTGGGCGCCGGGGTCACCGCGCGCAGCGAGGACCGCCCGGTGGGTCTGGCGCAGACCGCCACGGTGAAGGCCCCCGCCTTCGCCACGGTCGATCTGATGGCCGAGTACCGCTGGCATCCGATCACGCTCAAGGCCAACCTGTCCAATGTCGGGAACCGGCACTACGCCGACTTCCTGTATCGGGGCCACTACGTGCCGGGACGCCCGCGCACGCTGCTGGTCACGGCGTCGTACCGGTTCTGAGGCCACGCGATGCACCGTCGTCTCTGCCTCCAGGGCCTGGGCGCCGCGGTCGGCGCGGCCGCCCTCGGCAAGCCATCGCGCGCCGCGATCCACGACGACCCGCCCGCGCTGCCCGAGCGCCTGCAGCTCGCGGCCGCGTGGCGCGGCCCGCGACCATCCGACCCCCATCACGTCGGCGTGCTCGCGGTCGACTGGACGACGCGACAGGTGGCGATCGTCTGGTCGTCGCCACTGCCCACCCGTCCCCATGGCCTGACGCCCGAGCCCGGTGGTGGCCTGCTCGTCACGGGTGTGCGACCGGGCACCTGGTTGGCGCGGTTCGACGCTCGCGGCGATCGGAGCGACTGGGTTTCGATGGACGACGAAACCGGATCGTCACGCCTGAACGGGCACGTCGCGATCGCCGACGACGGTCAGCGGCTCTACACCACCGAGACCGATCCGGTGACGGGGAGAGGCCGCATCGGCGTGCGCGACGCGCGCACGCTGCGCCGGATCGCGTCCTGGGACAGCCTGGGCATCGAACCGCATCAGGTGATCTGCGACGGCGAGGGTCGGGTGTGGGTCGCCAACGGTGGCGTCCCGCGCACCGCGTCCGACCACAAGCACTCCCTCGATCGCATGGACTCGAGCCTGGTCCGATTGGACCCGAACGACGGTAGGGCCAGCGGCCAGTGGCGGCTGGACGACCCGCGCCTGAGCCTGCGACATCTCGCCTGGAGCGTCGACACCCCTCGCCCGTTCTCCCGATTGGGCATCGCGATGCAGGCCGAACACGAGGACGACGCCCGACGACAGCAGGCGCCCGTGCTCGCGGTCTGGGAAGACGAGGCCCTGCGCGTGCCGCTCGGCCAGACCGATCACGGTAGTGGATACGCCGGCGACCTCTGCGCGGTGAGCGGCGGCGGCTTCGTGGTGTCGAACAACCGGGCCGGCGCCGCCTGGCGATGGTCGCCCGAGTCCGCGGATCGGCTCACGACGATCGCGACACTGCGCGAGGCCTACGCATTGGCCACCGCCGAGGGCGGCGCGCTGATCGCGTCGGCCTACGGCATCGCCCGATGGCACCCGTTCGCGCCCCCGGTGATGGCGGCCTGGCCCCAGCCGATGGCGCTGGACAATCACTGGGTCCGGATCGATCGCGCTTGACCGATGCCGACCACCCGGACCTGGACACTGACCGCCCTCGCGCTCGCCTTGCACGCCGGGGCGTGGTGGGCGATCGACCGCGCGCTGGCGCACCGCGCGCCCGCCTCGAGCGAGGCCACGCTGATCGTCGCCACGCTGACCGAGGCCGCACCGACACCCGCGGAGTCACTGGTGGCCGCGCCCGTACCGACCGTGCACCCGGCGTCCACGCGCATCCTGCGTGCGACCGGCGCGAGCGGGCGCCGGACGATTCCCGCGCCCGCCCCGTCGTCCGCGATTCCGTCACCCCCTCAGGCGGCGCCCGCTCCCTCATCGCCGACGCCCCCATCCCCCACATCGGCGGTCGACTCGACATCGCCGCACGCACGCGCGCACGCCGCGGCGCCGGGCGAAGAGGCGACGACACCCTCGTCGCAGAAGGGCGCCGCCACGACCGCGCCGTCGCCCGCCGCGAATCCGTCCCTCGCCACCGCCTCGACGGCGGCATCCCCCGCCGTGCGGCACGCCGACGCGCCGCTTCCGATCCCGTTGGGCGATCTGCGCTGCCACACGGTGGAGCCCCGCTACCCGCTGGCCTCGCGCCGTCTCGGCGAGCAGGGGCTCGTGAAGGTCCGTCTGCAGATCGACGACACCGGCGCCACCGAGCGCGTGCAGTTGCTCAGCTCCAGCGGGTTCGAACGCCTGGACGCCGTGGCGCTCGAGGCAGCCCGCGCGACCCGCTGCCAGCCCTACCGACGCGACGGCCAGGCGATCCGCGTCGCCGCGGTCCAACCCTTCGCCTTCCGATTGGAGTGAGGCACACCCGATCGTGCGCCGAGCCCCCTTTTCCGATCACGACCGACACGAGGAATTCGACCATGAACTCACTGGGACCGACCCATCTCTGGACTCAGGGCGACGGCGTGTTGCACGCCATTGCGGCATTGCTGGTCGCGATGTCGCTGGCCTCCTGGGTGGTGATGCTCGGCAAGGCGATCGATCTCTGGCGGATCCGTCGCGGCGCGCGACGCCTCGAGCACAGCGTCTGGCACCGGAGCGCGCAGGCGCTCGGCGCGTGCGAACCCGCGGCTGGCGTCTTCGATCCGTTTCAGAACCTGGCGCGGGCGGCACAGGCGGCGGTGGACCATCACCGGCGCGGGCCGCGCCACGAGTCGATGAGTTTGTCCGAGTGGCTCACGCGCTGCCTGAAGAACACGATCGACGAGGCGATCGACCGAAGTCAGGCCGGACTCGCGATGCTCGCATCGGTGGGGGCGACCGCCCCGTTCGTCGGCTTGCTCGGCACGGTCTGGGGCATCCATCACGCCTTGCTCGGCATCGGCAGCGCGGGCCAGGCCACCGTGGACCAAGTGGCCGGACCCGTCGGCGAAGCCCTGGTCATGACCGCGCTCGGACTGTTCGTCGCGATTCCCGCGGTGCTCGGCTACAACGCGATCCAGCGGGGCAACCGACGGGTCGTCGCGCGACTGAACCGCTTCGCCCACGAGTTGCACGCGCACTTCGTCACCGGGGCCCGGGTGTCCGCCGCGCCCGCCAAGCCATCGCAGGCCGCGGCCCCCGTGACCACGCCGACCCCCGCCTGAAGGGCTTGCGATGACGCCGATCGACGACCCACTCGATGCCCCGATCGCCGACATCAACATGACGCCGCTCGTCGATGTCATGCTGGTGCTGCTGATCCTGTTCATCGTGACGATCCCGGTGATCCGGCACGGCGTGCGCGTGGAACTGCCCCCGGCGAGCAGCGCCCGCGACACACCCGCGCCCACGGCGATCCACCTCGCGGTGGATGCGCAGGGCCAGACCTGGTGGAACGGCGACGCGGTGGACGATGCCCAGCTCGAGACGCGCCTGATCGCCGCGGCGGCGATGCGCCCGCAGCCCGAGATGCGGCTGCAAGGCGATCGCGCGGTGCGCTACGAACGGGTGGCCCAGGTGATGTCCGCCGTCCGGCGGGCGGGCCTGCAGCGCCTCGGTTTCGTGACAGCGCCCGGAACCTAGCGCGTCGCCGGACGCCGCGCCGATCGGGGCGCAGGCTGGTCTATCTGTCGGCAAACTTGACATACATCAAGTTTCTCTCGGAGGGTAATAAGCAAAATCAATGAGATAGCGGTGCGAAATATTCCTGCCTCCGGTCGGTTGACGCGTGACTTCCGTCACCGTCACATTCCCACCCCCGCCGAGTCCCTGGCCAGCATCATCGACGCCCCTTCGTCGGCCGCGTCCGAGCAGCACAACCAGCAGACGCATGTCTGGGTCTCCGGCGGTCCGCTGTCGCTGCGATTCGACCTGCTCGTCGAAGCCGTCTTGACGGGCAGCAACAACGAGGTCGACTTCAACAACCTGGGATTCACCGGCTCGTTGTCGGAGCCGGCCCCGAACCCGCAGAACCCGGCCTCGGCGCCGTCGACGCTGTTGCTGGCGTTGGGCGCGGCCGTCTGGCTCCTTCGCCAACGGGTCTTCCAGCGCGACTGACGCGACGGCTGGACAACGGCCGATGGCGCGCCGTCGCGCGCTGTCGGCGGTTTCACGAGCCGCACGATCGCCGCGTCGCCACTACCCCGGCGGGACGTCGCCGCCAGGTCTCGAATCGCGAGGCCGCACGAACGCCAGCGGTGACTCCCGCGCATCGAGCGTGGCGAGCCAGGGTCCAGCTCGCCACGACCAGCCGATGGCGACCGCGCACCAGACCGCCGCGGCCACCGACAGCACCGCCCCGTCGATCACCGGCCACAAGGCCACCGCCACCCGACCGGTCGCCGCGACTTGCACGCCGGCGAAGAGCCGACGGGCGAACCCGTCGATCGACACGGAGCGACCGCTGCGCGCCGCGGCGACCCGCGTGATCATCGCCAGTGTCGTGCTGCCGAGATAACCCAGCGCGAACGCGTGCAGCGCGGCACGGTCCAGTCGCGCGATTCCGTCATCGGACAAACCCGGCCAGCCCGAGGCCGCACCGAAGGCGAGCGACAGGTTCCACCAGCCCAGGCCGATGAACAGCATCCGCAACAGGGGCTGTCGTGTCGCCGAGGATCCGAACCAACGCGCGCTCAATCGGAGGCTCGTCACCAGGGCGAGCGCGAGGATCAGCGCCAGCACCTCCCGGCGCATCGGCGCAGCCGGCGTCAACAGGCCGACGCCCGCCGCCGCCCCTTGGGCGATCGGCGCCGTCAGCACCAGCATCAGTGCCGCCTGGGGCCAACGCCGTTCCAGACGGGGGAAGGCGCCGTCACCGAAAAACGGCAGCATCCGGTGCGAAACCACGACGAACACGATCCCCAACCCCCACCACAGACCGACCCGGCTCAGCGCCCCGATCGCCACCGGCGCACCGAGCCCCGTCGCGAGCGCCACACCGGACAGGCAGGCCACCACCACCGTCAACGCCAGCGTCATCGCCGCCAGATGACTGCGTCGCCCCGGTTCGCCGAGGCAGACCATGCGCCCGAGCCGCGCGGTCAGGGCCGCCAATCCCAGCGCCACGAATGCCAGGCCGCCACCGGCCCAGGGGGTCGCCACGTACGCGCCCGTCAGGAACAGCACCCAGCCCGCCACGCAGGCGAGCACGCCCGGTCGCAGTTCCCGCGTCGGCAAGGTCGCCACGCGAAGCCAGCGCGGCCCGGCGGTCGCCATGAAGCCCACGACGAACAGCGGCATCGCGCCCAGCGAGAAGCACAGGGCATGCACCGAGATGGCCGACAGCCCGTCCGGCGCAGTGGCGCCCAGGAGCACCGCGGCCCACCACAGCGACGAGAGCACCCAGACGAGGGCCCCCGCGACGAAGCACAGCCGGTGCGGGGACTCGTCCAGGTGCGCCAGGCGCCACGCACGGGGATTGGAGGAGAACATCGGCGGGCGCTCGGATCGGATGGGTTCGACTCGCACAGTGCCACAAGCGGCCGGGACGTCCGAATTCGCCGACGGCGCGGCGATGGCGCCGGCCCCCGCCGCTACACTGGCCCCTGCCCCCGACGCCGCGGGCCCCGAGGAGACGTCGATGCGATTCACCTGGTTCAACCTGATGCCCTGGCCCGACCTGCCCACGGACTTCCGCGAGAAGAACCGCTCGGTCTGGGTCGACATTCCGTCGTCGCTGTTCGACGCGAAGCGCGCGCACGACGTCTACAACATGTACATGGACCTGCTCGAGTACGCGGGTTCGCTGGGCTTCGACGGCATCGGCGTCAACGAGCACCACCAGAACGGCTACGGGATCATGCCCTCGCCGAACATCATCGCCGCCGGCCTGGCCCGGCGCACCAGCGATGTCGCGCTGGTGGTGCTGGGCAACTCGATCGCGCTGTACAACCCGCCGGTGCGGGTGGCCGAAGAATTCGCGATGCTCGACTGCATCTCGGGCGGCCGGCTGGTGGCGGGCTTTCCGGTCGGCACCAGCATGGACACGAACTACTGCTACGGGCAGATCCCGGCGCTCACCCGCGAGAAGTATGGCGAGGCGCACGACCTGATCATGCGCGCCTGGACCGAACCCGAGCCCTTCGCGTTCAACGGTCGCTACACGCAGCTGCGCTACGTGAACATCTGGCCGCGTCCGGTGCAGCAGCCGCACCCGCCGATCCACATCCCCGGCGGCGGCTCGGTCGAGACCTACGACTTCTGCATCGACCACACCTATTCGTACTCGTACCTCTCCTTCTCCGGCTACATCCGCGCCAAGGCGTTGCTGCAGGGTTACTGGGATCGCGTCGCGCAGCGCAACGCGCCCGACAGCTCGCCGTACCGCGCCGGCTTCGCGCAGACGATCTGCGTGGCCGAGACCGACGAGGAGGCCGAACGGCTCTACTCCGAGCACGTGCGCTACTTCTACAACCGCTGCCTGCACGTGTACCCGGGCTTCGCCGACGCGCCCGGCTACCGCACGATCAAGACGATCCAGACCGGCGCGCTCTCGCAGTACGCGCCCGCCCGGGGCGGCTACGCTTCACTCACCTGGAAGGACCTGATCGAGGGCGGCCACGTCATCGCGGGCAGCCCGGACACCGTGCGCGAGCGCATGGAGGACCTGATCAAGGGGCTGCACGTGGGCAACATCTTCTGCCTGCTGCACGTGGGCGACATGCCGATCGAGAAGTGCATGTACTCCACGAAGCTGTTCGCCGAGCGCGTGATGCCCAAGCTGCGCGGCATGTTCCCCGAGCACGCGAACGACAACCGCTTCTGGTGCCAGCCCCTGGCCCGCCAGGCGAGTCGCGGACAGCTGCCCAGCGACGCGCAGGTCGCCGCGGCGATCGCGCGCTGAAGGAGGCCACCATGGAACTGAAGACGATCGCCACCCACCACGTGCCGGTGAGCTACTACGACGCGGGCAGCGGCCCGGTGATGGTCTACCTGCACGGCGCGGGCGGGCTGCTGGCCGACGACCCCTTTCTCGCCGCCGCCGCCAAGCGGTACCGGGTGGTGGCGCCGCTGCTGCCCGGCTACGGCCCGAGTCAGGAGTGCGAGAGCCTGCGCACGATGCTCGACGTCACGCTGCACACGGCCGACGTGATCGATGCGCTCGGCCTGAAGGACCCGATCCTGGTGGGTCACTCGCTGGGCGGGATGATCGCCGCCGAGATGGCCGCGATCGCGCCGCACTCGGTATCGCGACTGGGGCTGGTGGCGCCGGCCGGCCTGTGGCTGCCCGAGCACCCGATCCCGGACATCTTCGCGATGATGCCCTACGAGTTCCCGAGCTACCTGTACCACGACGTGGAGGCCGGCAAGGCGAAGATGACCGCCGGCACGCAGCTGGACAATCCCGAGTGGCTCAAGGCCTTCCTGGTCACCAACGCGCGCCAGCTCGGCATGGCCGGGAAGCTCCTCTTCCCGATCCCCGATCGCGGTCTGTCCGAACGCCTGTACCGGATCCGCGCGCACACCGTGCTGGTGTGGGGCGAGAGCGACCGCCTGATCGTGCCCGCCTACGGCAAGGCCTTCCAGGCCGCGATCAAGCGCGCCGAGCTCGTCACGATCCCGAAGGCCGCCCACCTCGCGCCCCAGGAACAGCCCGCCGCGGTGCTGGCCGCCTTGTCCCGCCTGGGCTGAACCCTTCCCCGAGAACCCGATGACCACCACCACCACGACCGCCGAAGTGCTCACCTCGGTGAGCGACCATGTCGCCACGATCACGCTGAACGCGCCGGATCGGATGAACACGATCTCGCGACCGATGCTCGCGCAGCTCGGCCAGGCGCTGCTCGACGCCGACAACGACCCGCAGGTGCGCGCGGTGGTGCTCACCGGCGCGGGTCGCGCGTTCTGCGCGGGGCTGGACGTGACCGCGCAGGCCAAGGGCACCGGCATGCTGCGCACCGAGGGCCCGCCGCGCACCACGCTCGACCTGCGCACCACGCCCCCCACCGTGCTGCACACGATGGAAAAGCCGGTGATCGCCGCGGTCAACGGCGGGGCGGCCGGCTACGGCATGGACCTCGCCATCGGCTGCGACATCCGGGTGATGGCCCGGTCGGCGAAGATGGCCGCGGCCTTCTGCAAGCGCGGCGTGCTGCCGGAATCGGGCAGCACCTGGTACCTGCCGCGGATGATCGGCTGGGACAAGGCCGCCCACCTGATCTTCACCGGCCGCACCCTGACCGCCGACGAGAGCCTGGCCTGGGGGCTGGCCACCGAGGTGGTCGACGATGGCCAGGCCCTGCCGCGCGCGCTCGCGCTGGCCCGCGAGATCGCGGGCAATGCGCCGCTGGCGGTGCAGGCGGCCAAGCGGCTGATGCGCATGGGCTGGAACGAGCCCTTCACCGAGCACGTACACCACGTCTACCTGCAGCTGCTGCCCCTGCTGCAGACCGAGGACGTCAAGGAGGGCATGCGCGCCTTCGCCGAGAAGCGCGCGCCGAAGTTCGAGGGCCGCTGATGGCGCGGCGCGCGCCCCGGGTGCTGGTCACCGGCTTCGAGCCCTTCGGCGGCGAGGCGATCAACCCGGCCTGGGAAGTGGCGCGCGCGCTCGACGGCGCGCGCATCGGCGTCGCGCGGGTCAGTGCCGAGCAACTGCCCTGCCGCTTCGAGGCGTGCGCCACCGCACTGGCCCGGGCGATGCTGGCCGACACGCCGACGGTGGTGATCGCGCTCGGCCAGGCCGCCGGGCGCAGCGATGTCTCGGTGGAGCGCGTGGCGATCAACATCGACGACGCGCCCATCGCCGACAACGGTGATGCGCAACCGATCGACCGGCCCATCGTCACGGACGCCCCGCCCGCCTACTTCAGCACACTGCCGATCAAGCGGATCGTCGCGACGCTGCGGGCCCAGGGCATCCCGGCCTCGGTGTCGCAGACCGCGGGCACCTTCGTGTGCAACCACCTGTTCTTCCACCTGATGCACCGGATCGCCACCGCGCATCCGGCGGTGACCGGCGGTTTCATCCACCTGCCGATGCTGCCCCAGCAGGCCGCTGGCCAGGCCGGGATGCCGAGCATGGCGCTGGAGACGATGGTCGCCGGGATCCGGACCGCGGTCGCGGTGTCGCTCGACGCCGACCTGGGCGCGACGGATCGGGTGGGTGGTGCGCTCGCCTGAGGGCGCGGTCCGGACTCCTACCAAAGTGGGATGGTCGCGCGGCGTCGGTCGCGGCAAGCTGTCGCCCACCACCACCTCGGCATCGGGCCCTCCCGATGCGCCAGGAGACCCGCGATGTCACCGATGCGCGCCCCCCTGTGGCTTCGACTGCTGCTCGCCCTGCTGCTGCTCGCGAGCGCCCCCGCACGGGCCGATTCGCCGGAATCGGCGGTGCGCGCCTACATCGACGATCTGCGCACCCACGGGCTCGGGATCGTCGCCGACCACCTGCACCGCGACGAGATGGCCCGCTTCAAGTCGATGCTGCTGCCGGCCCTCCTGCGACGCGATCTGCCTCAGCAACGCGAGGTGATCGCCGCGCTGTTCGGTTCCGACGCGACCCCGCAATCGGTCGCAGCGCTGCCCGCCGACCGGTTCGTGACCGCCATCCTGCGGCTGGTCGAACAACGCCTCGCCGCCCGGGGCGTGCGGTTCGGAGAGATCGACGTGATCGGCTCCGTCCCCGAAGGCGACGTGATCCACGTGGTCACGCGGTCGCGCGCGGCCGCCGGCCCGATGAGCATCACCGGCCTGGAGGTCATGAGCGTGCGCCAGGATGGCCCGCACTGGCGCCTGATGCTCTCCGGTCAGATCGACGGCCTGGCCCGCGCCATCGCCGCGGAGGTTCAGCGGCCGCGCTAGACCCGCCCGCCGTGCGAGGCGCGCGCGCAAGCCCGCGTCACAGCACGATCGCCGTCACGCACCCGAAATAGATCAGCAGGCTCAGCACGTCCTGCACGATGGTGGCCAGCGGTCCGCTGCCATAAGCCGGGTCGGTGCCCAACCGGTGCAGCGCCCAGGGCAGCAACAGGCCGAGCACGGCCGCCACCAGGCTGGCGCCGGCCAGGGCCAGGGCCACTGCGGCCGCCAGCGCCACGTCGCGAAACGCGAGCCACACCAGGGGAAGCGCCACCAGGGCCAACGCGCCGCCGATCAGCAGCCCGGTGCGCAGTTCCCCGCCCAGCATCCGGCCGACGGGCGTGCGGCTCAGCGACAGTCCGCGCACCGCCACCGCTTCGCTCTGCGTGCCGATCGCGTCGGCCAGGTAGACCAGGCCGGGCACGAAGAAGGCCAGCACGGGCTTGGCCTGCAGCGCGCTCTCGAAACGCGACACCACCCAGGTGGCGACCAGGCTGCCGAGCAGCCCCACCAGCAGCCACGGCAGGCGGTGCCGCACCCGACGCAAGGGCGGCTCTTCGAGCGCGCGACGGGCGTGATCGTCCTCGCGCGAGATGCCCGCGAGCCGGTGCAGGTCCTCGACGTGCTCGCGCCGAAGGATCGCCATCAGCGCGGCCGGCCCCACCACGCCGACCGGGCGGTTTTCGGCATCGACCACCGGCATCGCGGTGACCCCGTGGTGCAGCGCCAGCGAGGCCATGTGCTCCGGCGTGGCATCGCGCGGCACGCGCGGCCGGTCGCGCCGGGCCACGTCGCCCAGTCGGGCGTCGTCGGCCAGGCCGAGCAGATCGGCCGCCTCCAGCGTGCCCCACAAGCGCCCGTCGTCGTCCAGCACGCACAGCACGCTGCGGTCGGCATCGACGGCCTCGCGCGCCCGCGCGCGCGCCTGGGCCACGGTGGTCTCGCGGCCCAGCGAGAGGCCGGCGATCCACGGCAGACCAACGGGGGAAGCGGGCGAAGCGATCGACATGGCGGATTCCGCGAGAGCGCGACACGGTGCGCCGCGCGCTCAATGGTAGCGTGCGGCTTTGCTTCCACCTCCCGAGGACTGCCATGACCTACGAATGTTTCGACGTGACCATCGCCGACCAGGTGGCCCACGTGGTGCTGAACCGCCCGGACAAGCGCAACGCGATGAGCCCGGCGTTCTGGCGGGAGCTGCCCGCGATCATCCAGGACATCGACGACAACGCCCGCGCACGGGTGATCGTGATCTCCTCGACCGGCCCGCACTTCTCGTCGGGGCTGGACACCACGATGTTCTCCGGCGAGGCGATCACGCCCGGCCCGGACGCGCAGCGCCAGGCCCGCCTGCAGCACGGCGCGCGCTTCTACGACACGGTGCTGCGGATGCAGCGCAGCTTCAACGTGCTGGAAAACTGCCGCCTGCCAGTGCTGGCCGCGGTGCAGGGCGGGTGCATCGGTGGCGGCGTGGACCTCACCACCGCCTGCGACATGCGTTACGCCACCGAGGACGCCTTCTTCACCGTGTTCGAGATCAACATCGGCATGACCGCCGACGTCGGCACCTTTCCGCGGCTGGTGAAGCTGATCCCCGAGGGCATCGTGCGCGAACTCGCCTACACCGGCCGGCGCATGCCGGCCCGCGAGGCGCAGGCCTGCGGCCTGGTGAACCGGGTCTTCGCCGACCACGCCACGATGTTGGCCGACGTGATGGGCATCGCGCGCGAGATCGCGAGCAAGGCGCCGCTGGCGGTGTACGGCTGCAAGCGGATGATCAACTACGCCCGCGACCACAGCACCGCCGACGGGCTGGACTACATCGGCATCTGGAACGCGAGCATGCTGCAGCGCGAGGAGATCCAGGAGGCGATGCAGGCCAACGCGCAGAAGCGCCCAGGGCGGTTCGTCGACCTGCCGCCGCGCACCCGGGGCTGAGGGCCCGTTGGGAAACCCCTGGCACGGCGACGGCCAGGGGTGGGTGAGTGAACTAGTTCGTGTCGGGACAGTTGACAATGGTGTCGCGCGGCGGGCGATCCGGCGCTCGCGCCGAGACTTGCAGAGAAGCTGAAACGCATGCCATTTCAATGCGTTGCGATCGTTGCCATGCCACTGAGACGCCACATGGCACGTTTCTCGCTGATGGGAATCCATCGCCAACGGAGACCCGACATGACCGCCTCGCCCATCCGCCTCGCCCGACTCGCCGCCGTGATGGCCGGCCTGTTCGCCACGTCGCTGGCCAGCGCCGCCTCGATCGACTTCACCGCGAGCAGCCCGTGGTCGGGCGCCAACAACCAGACCACGTTCACCAGCGGCATCGCCACGCTGACGGCCACCGCGACCGCGGTGCCGGTGATGAACGTGGCGCCGGTCCTGCGCTTCAACTCACCCGGCAACTGCGCCGGTGCCGCCCCGGCGATGGCCTGCAACGGCGATGGCATCGGCATCCACGCCCCCGTCCTGGGCGTGGACCTGTCCCCCGAGATCGACCGGCTCGGTCGCGACGAGGCGCTGCTGGTGAGTTTCTCGACGCCGGTGAACATCACCTCGCTCGAGGTGCTCAACCTGTTCCAGGTGAACCTCGCGGCCTCCCAGTTCGTCGAGCGCTTCCAGGTCTCGATCAACGGCGGCGCGTACACCACCTACGGCGGTCCGAACATGACCTCCGGATCGGGCTACTTCCTGCAGGGCTTGAACGCGCAGGGCGTCACCTCGCTGAGCCTGCGGCCGGACACCACGACGCTGGGCAACCTCACCAGTGACTTCACGCTGGCCCGGATCAACTACACCGTGCCCGAGCCCTCGGCGCTGGCGCTGCTCGGCCTGGGCGCGCTGGGCCTGGCCGCGCGGCGTCGCCGCCGCGACTGAAGACGACGCCCCGCGGACCGCCGGGGTTCAGCCGCCCGCGACGAAGCTGCGCACGCCCGAGGCGATGAACTGCACGCCCACGCACAGCAGCAGGAAGCCCATCAACCGGGTGAGCACCTCGATACCGCCCGTCCCCAGGCGCTCGGAGATCACCCGCGCGCTGCGCAGCACGGCCCAGGTCAGCACGCAGGTGGCCGCCATCGCGGCGACGGTGGCGATGTAGGCCACCGCCTCGCCCGTCGCCTTCAACTCGCGGATCTCGGTGGAGATGCCGATCACCACCGCGATCGTGCCCGGACCGGTGATGCTGGGCAGCGCCAGCGGAAAGAAGGCGGGATTCGCGTGCGGCTGGGCGGACTGGGCGCTGACGCCGCCGTGGCCGAACAGCATGCCGTGGCCCAAGAGCAGCACACAGATGCCACCGGCCACGCGCAGCGCCGGGTACGACACGCCGAACAGGTTCAGGATCAGGCTGCCGGCGAACAGGCTGACGATCAGGATGCTGAACGAATAGAAGCAGGCCACCCGCGCGAGGCGCCGCTGCTCGGCCGGTGAACGACCGGCCGACAGCGCGGTGAACAGTGGCAGCGCCGAGGGCGGGTTGATGATCGTGACCAGGCTGAAGAAGCCGCCCAGGAAGAAGGTGGCGAACAGCCGCGCCATCGCCTCGGTGCTCATCGCCGCCGTCCGAGCGCTAGCGGAAGCTCACCGACACCGAGGGGTTGCCCGGCAGGCCTTCGTAGACCGCCCGCACCTGCAGTCCCGCCTTCGGCGGCATCAGCCGGGAGAACGAACCCAGCGACAGCAGGTCGCCCGGACGCAGCGTGATGCCCGAGCGCTTCAGATCGGCCGCCAGCCAGATCACCGCGTTCAGCGGGTGATCGAGGATGTCGCTGCCCTTGCCGGCGTCGATCACCTTGCCGTCGCCATCGACCAGCTTCACGCTCATCGCGGCCAACGCCTGGACGTTGGCGGGCGTGGGCGCCAAGACCACCGGTGCGCCCAGCACGCCCAGCCGCGCGCCGACGTTGATGTAGTTGATCGCCGGACCGCCGATCTTGGAGGGGTCCTGCACGACGAGGTCGGGCAGTTCGATGAAGGGCCGCACGTTGTTCAGCTGCGCGAGCACCTCGGCTGGCGTGCGCGCGTCGTGGATCGCCGCGCTCTTGACCTCGACCACCATGTCCGCCTCGAACAGCGGCCGCGCACCGAACTGCGCAGGCACCGAGGCGCCATCGGCGAGCAGCATCTTCTCGTAGAGCGTGCCGCGCACCGGCGAGGGGTGGTTGAAGCGCTTCTGCACCGCCGGGTTGGTCAGGCCCGCCTTGTAGCCGACCACCCGCCCGTAGTGTTGGCCGAGCTGCTGGTTGAACTTGTCTCGCCCGCAGATCGCGGCCGCCGCGCTCAGGTCGGCCGGCGGATTCGGCACGGGCTTGAGGGCCACGAACGCGGCGGTCAATGCCGCCACGTCCGATTGGCTGGGGCAACCCGAGGGTTCGGGCGCGAGGCTGGCGCAGCCGGACAGCGCGATCGCACCGACGATCAGCGAGACGAGGCTTCGGTTCATCGTGTCTTCTCCTCCTGGATCCATCGATCGACGAGCCGCTCCAGGGCGTCGGGCGGCAGCGCGCCCTGGGCGAGCACCACGTGGTGGAAACGCCGGATGTCGAATCGGGACCCCAGCGCCTGACGCGCCTTCTCGCGCATCGCCAGCAAGCGCTGCATCCCCACCATGTAGGCGCAGGCCTGGCCGGGCATCACGAGATAGCGTTCGACCTCGGTGGCGATGGCCCGCGGGTCGCCGCCGAGGTGTTCGATCATATAGTCGATCGCCCGCTCGCGGCTCCAGCGCTTCGCGTGCAGGCCGGTGTCGACCACCAGGCGCAGCGCCCGCCACAGCTCGTCACGCAAGCGGCCGATGTCGCCCGCCGGATCGCCCTCGTAGGCGCCCATCTCGGCGGCCAGTTGCTCCGCGTACAAGGCCCACCCCTCGCTGTAGACGGTGAACAGGCTCTGGCGGCGTACCAGGGGCAGGTTCTCGAGCTCCTGCGCGAGCGCGATCTGGTAGTGGTGACCCGGCACGGCCTCGTGGAAAGCCAGCGTCTTCAGCGTGTAGCGCGGCGTGTCGGATGGCCGGGCCAGGTTCGCGTAGAAGATGCCGGGGCGCGAGCCATCCATCGCCGGCGGGTGGTAGTGGCCCGCCGCCACGCCCGCCTCGGCGTGCGTCGGTGTGCGCCGCACCTCCAGCGGGGCCCGCGGCCGCCGCTCGAACCAGCGGGGCACCCGTTGCTCGATGTCGGCAAGCACCCGCCGGAACTCGGCGAGCATCGCCTCGCGGCCGGCCTCGTCGTCGGTGAAGCGCTGCGTCGGCTCACGCCCCAGCGCGGTCAGCCGCTCGCCGAGCGAGCCCTGCGTGTGGCCCAGCGCCCGCAGCCGGGCGTCGAGCTCGCGCACCAGCCGCTCGACCTGGGCGAGCCCCATCGCATGGACCTCGCCCGGCGACATCGACGTGCCCGTGTGCTCGCGCAGCTGCAGCGCATAGAAGCGATCGCCATCGGGCAGGCGCCAGACCCCGTCGCCCGCCGGCGGGGGTTGGGCCGAGGCGTAGCTCGCCTGCTGTTCACGCAGGACCGCGGCGAGCCGCTGATAGGCCGGGTAGACCGAGCGGGACATCCGATCGCGCGCCCCGGCGACGAGGCCCGCGCGGTCCTCGGGCGACAGATCGGCGAGCCGCTCGAGCGCGCGGGCGAAATCGGTGACCAGCGCGTGCTCGGCCGCGGCCGGCCGCACGAAGCCTTCCACCTGCGCCAGGCTGGCCGACAGGATCGACGGCGGCGGCACGACACCCGCCCGCGCCTGGCGACGCATCTCGTCGATCGCCTGGTCGATCTTGCGGCCGAGCGCCTCGAGTCGCGCGACATAGTGCCGCGCCGACCGTTCGGTGCGCACCACGTGCTGGCTCGCGATGAACTGGGGCGTGGCGGTCTGCACGCCATCCATCGGATTGACCGGGTACAGGGCGGCCGCGGAGCGCCACTCGAAGGCCCGGTACTCGGGTGCGAGGGCCAGCAGGGCCTCGAGCACGTCGTGGGTGAGCCGATCGTCCGGCGAGAGACGCTCGCGATCGAAGCGACGCAACATCGCCAGGTTGGCCTCCAGGCGCGCCTGGTCCTCGTCACGACGCGCGACGCTGAGCTCGGTCAGGCGGTCGGAGTGGTGGTCGAGCAGCCCACCGTCGATCAGGCCGACACTGGTCAGCAGCTCCGGATCGTTCAGCGCCTGGCGGATGAATTCGCGGTCGGCGAACTGACCGATCGTGAAAGGCTGACCGAAGACGATGCGCCAGGCCGGATACACGCACAAGGCCAGCGCGATCAGCCCGATCGCGCCCACCCAGCGCAGCAGCGGTCTCATCGGCCCGCGCGCAAGGCGTCCGGGTTCGCGACGTTCACCGGTGCGCCGGCAGCGACCGCGAGCAGGTTGTCGAACGCGGCCCCGAAGTAGAGCTCGTAGCTGTCGCGCTCGACGTATCCGAGGTGCGGCGTGGCCAGCACCCGCGGGTGGGCGATCAGCGCCGCATCGCCGCCCGGCTCGGCCTCGAAGACGTCCACCGCCGCCTGGCCCGGGCGACCCGCCTGCAGCGCCGCGAGCAGGGCGCCGGGCACGAGCAGTTCGGCACGGCTGGTGTTCACGAAGAGGCTGTCGGGCTTCATCGCGGCGAGGTCCTCGGCGGTGATGCGGCCTCGTGTCTCGGGCACGAGTCGCAGATGCACGCTGAGCACGTCGCTGGTCGCGAAGAGTTCGCGCTGCGAGGCCACCACCGGCACGCCATCGGCGGCGGCGCGTTCACGGGTGCCGTCGCGACCGTGGGCGATCACCGACATGCCGAAGGCCTTGCCGTAGCCGGCCACCAGCCGCCCGATGTTGCCGTAACCGAGGATGCCCAGCGTGCGTCCCCGCACCGTGCGACCCAGCAGCGTCTGCCAGCGCCCGGCGCGCAGGGCGGCAGCCTCGGCCGCCACGCCCCGGGAGGCCGCCAGCACCAGCGCCCAGGTGAGCTCGGCGGGCGCTTGCGGCGAGCCCACGCCATTGAGGATCAACACCCCGCGGCGCGTGCAGGCCTCGGTGTCGATGTGCGGCCCGGCACGCCCGGTCTGGCTGATCGCGCGAAGACGCGGCAGCCGCTCGAGCAGGGCCTCGGTGATCCGGGTGCGCTCGCGGATCAGCACCAGCGCTTCGACGTCCGGCAGTTCGGCGGCCAGCGCGGCCGGGTCGGTGATGGTTCGATGCAGCACGATCACCTCGTGACCGGCCAGCCGGGCGAAGCACGACAGGCCGCGCACCGCGTCCTGGTAATCGTCGAGGATCGCGATCTTCATGGGGTCAGTCCCGCGGCGGCCGCCCGCGCGTTCACGGTGTCGATGTCCAGCCCCACCACCTTCTTGTAGCCCGCGGCGATCTCCTCGAGCTCGGCCTGGGAGGCCACGTCGTGCACGTGCCGGAAGCCCTGCGGCGCGCGCTGCTCGAACACGTCCATCACGCGGTCGGGCCCCTGCGCGCGGTTCGTCAGCACGATTCGCGCGCACTTGGGCAGGCGATCGTCCTGGTAGCGCAGCAGTGCCGAAGGAATGCCGGCGACATCGGTGCCCGCGAGCTCGTCGGCAAGCACCCGCGCGTCGAGGATCGCCTGCGTCGCGCCGTTCGAGCCGATCGGGTACATCGGGTGCGCGGCGTCACCGAGCAGCGTGACGCGGCCATGGCTCCAGCGCGGCAGCGGATCACGGTCGACCATCGGGAACTCGTAGTAGGTGCGCGCGCCACGGAACAGCGCGGGCACGTCCAGCCAGTCCCAGGTCCAGCTCGCGAACGGCGCGGCGAACACCTCCAGCGGCACCTCCTTGTTCCAGTCGCTCTTGGGCGGCGCGTCGCCCGGCACCTGCAGTTCGGCGATCCAGTTGATCAGCGACTCGCCACGATCGGCGTGCACCCGCGAAATGGGGTAGGTGACCAGCTTCTGGTTCGCGTGACCGGCCATCACCATGCTGGCACCGGTCAGGAAGGGCTTGCCCACGGTGGTCGCGCGCCACAGCACCCGCCCCGAATACACCGGCGGCCCTTCGTCGGGGAAGAACTGGCGACGCACCACCGAGTGGATGCCGTCGGCGGCGATCACCGCGTCGGCGCGCTCGACACGCGTGGCACCCGTCTCGCGGTCGCGCAGCGTGACCGAGCCGGCGTCCGGCTCGACCGAGACCGCCTCCTGCCCGCAGACCACCGCCGCGGGGCCGAGCCGCTCGGTGACGGCCTGCATCAGCAGCACCTGCATCTCGCCGCGGTGGATCGAGAACTGCGGCACGCGGTAGCCCGCGGCGACCCCGCGCGGCTCGGACCAGATCCGTTGCCCGTGACGATTGAAGTAGCAGACTTCGGCGGTGCGGATCGCGATCGCGTCCATCCGCGGCAGCAGCCCGAGGATGGCGAGCTCGACAACCGCGCTGGGCTGCACGTTGATGCCCACGCCCAGGGGCATGACCTTGGGGGCGGATTCGTAGACGCGCACGCCGATGCCTCGGGCGTGCAGCATCAGCGCGAGCGAGAGCCCGCCGATGCCGCCACCCACGATGATGATGTTCATAGCTGGTGACCGTTGGAGAGGGACGAGAAGGGGTCGGTGGCGCGGCGTGCCGGCGGTTCCGCGTCAGTCCGGTTGGTAGATCTTGCGCAGCAGGCGGATCAGCGTGCGCCGCTCGGTGTCGCTGAGCATCTGGGTGGCCTCGCGCTCGAGCGACTCGGCGGTCTGGCTGGCCTGTTCGGCCATCCGGATGCCCGCCGCCGTCAGCGACAGCACCTGCGAGCGGCCGTCGTCGGGATTGCGCTCGCGCGCGACCAGGCCGCGCTCCTGCAGGCGGTCCAGCAGCACCGCGAGGTTCGGCGGCGAGATCGACAGGGCCATCGACAGGCGCTTCTGGGTGATGCCGGCGTTCGCGTGGAGCACGGCCAGCACCGAGAAGTCGACCGGACGCAGCTCGTAGACGGACATCCGATCGATGAAGGTCTTGCGGATCTGCACGTAGGCGCGCCGGCAGTTGTAGCCCACCAGCCCGGTCAGCACCGAGTCGTCGGACGCGCGCGAGGACGCCTTCGTGGCCACTGTCAGGCCCCGGCGCACAGCGCCTTGATGTCGTCGGGCACGACGATCGCCTGCATCCGGGCCGGATCGTCGGGATGCTTGCGCACGAACGCGCGCTTCTCGACGATCGTGGCCAGCAGGGTGTCGCCGCTGCGGATTTCGTGGTTCATCGTGAACGCCTTGTTGCCCCAGTCGGGCACCTGCGTGTGGACCTCGATCGGGTCGCCGTAGGTGGCGGTGCGCTTGAACGAGGCCTGGCAGTCGAGCAGCGGCGTGCCGATGATGCCGCGGGTACGGGTGAGCTCGCTCCACAACGGCACGCCGGCCGACACGAAATAGTGCCGCGAGGCCGCGTCGACCCAACGGAAGAAGTTGGGAAACCAGACGATCTGGGCGGGGTCGCAGTCGCCGAACTCGACCTGGGTGCGAAAGACGCTGGTGCGGGACATGACGGTTTCCGAAGGCTCGGGGGACGCGCGGGCGACGGCGGGAGCGGTGCCGGGGCCGGGCCCGCGGCGCACGCAGCCGCGTAGTTTACGCCGCCGCGCCGCGCGGTTCGAACCAGGCCGGATCGTTCGTCTCGTGCAGCGCGCGCACCAGCGCGGCGCGGCGCGCGAGCACCGCGCGCTGGTTGATCGAGCCCTTGTCGGTGATCTCGCCGGCGTCGATCGAGGGCGGCTCGACGAGCAATCCCAGCCGCATCACCCGGGTGGCGCTGCCCGTGGCGGCGGCCGCCACCGCATCGACCAGGTCCTGGAAGAAGCGGCGCACACCGGGCGAGGCCAGCACGGTGGCCGGCGGCGCATCGGCGGGCAACTCGGGGCACAGCGCGCGGCAGGCCTCCAGGTTCGGGAAGACCAGTGCGCCGAGATCGTCGCGGTCGATGCCGGTGAGCACCACGTCCTGCACGCAGGGCGCCCCGAGGGCGACCAGCCGGGCGCGCATCGGACCGACGCTCACCCAGGTGCCGGTGGCCAGCTTGAAGTCCTCGGCGATCCGGCCGTCGAACACGAAGCCCTGGTCGGGATCGTCCGGGTCCAGGAACTTCACCGCGTCGCCGGAACGGAAGAAGCCCTCCTCGTCGAAGGCCTCGGCGGTGACCTGCGGCGAGCGCCAGTAGCCCGGCGTGACGCTGGGCCCGCGATAGCGCACCTCGGTCTTGTCACCGCTGGGCACGAGCTTGAGCTCGACCCCGGGGCAAGGCACCCCGAGGTGGCCCGAGCGGACCTCGAGGCGCTGGGTGAACATCGCCGACGGTGCCGTCTCGGTCATCCCCAGCCCGGTGGCGATCGCGATCCGCTGGCCGCAGGCGAGCTCGGCGCTGCGGTGAAGGCTGTCCCAGATCGGCTGAGCCATGCCGGCGCCCGCGTAGAACAGCAGCTTCAGGCGGCTGTGGAAGTGGCGCGAGAAGGCCTCGTCGCGCGCCAGCACCTCGGCGATCAGCTCGAAGCCCTTGGGCACGTTGAAGTAGATCGTGGGAGCGATCTCGCGCAGGTTCGCCAGCGTCTGCTCGATCAGCCCGGGCATCGGCTTGCCGTCGTCGATGTACAGCGTGCCCCCGTTGAACAGCACGATGCCGGTGTTGTGCTGGCCCCCGAAGGTGTGCGCCCAGGGCAGCCAGTCGACCAGCACCGGCGGCTCCTCGGCCAGGCAGGGCAGGCACTGCGCGATCATCTGCTGGTTGCTGCACAGCATGCGCTGGGTGTTGATCACCCCCTTGGGCAGGCTGGTCGACCCCGAGGTGAAGAGCAGGCGGTGGACGGTGTCCGGTCCCACCGCCGCCAGCGCGCGGTCGACCGCGTCGGTGGGCGTGGTCGCACGCAGCGCGGCGAACGCCGTGCTGGGCCGATCGGGCAGGCTGCCCTCGGTGAGCACCACCTCGACATCCGCGGGCACCGCGGCGCGGATCGCCTCGCCATAGCGCGAACCGCTCGCGGCGAACACCAGGCCGGGCGTGGTCAGCCGAACGATGTGGCGCAGCTTCTCGAAGTCGCGCGAGACCAGCGAGTACGCGGTCGACACCGGTGCGTGGGGCACACCCACCCATTGCGCGGCCAGCGCGAGCTGGCCGTGCTCGAGGTCGTTCTCGGAGAGGATCAGCAGCGGACGCTCGTCGCTCAGCTCGCGATCGAGCAGGGCCTGGCCGATCGCGCGGGCCGAGTCGCGCGCCTGCGCATAGCTCAGCCGCCGCCACTGCCCATCGGCGCCTCGTTTGGCGAGGTAGGTGCGATCGCCGGCCACGTCGGCCCAGTGGTTCAGACGATCGAGCGTGCGCACCGGGTAGGCGCCCAGCGCCGTGCGCGCGCGCAGCCGTTGCGTGCCGTCGGGGCGGGTCTCGCGCTCGACCCCGGTCACCCCGAACGTCAGGGGGCGGTAGCGTGCGTCGCTCACGTCGGCTCCTGTCGGACCTTCGCGGCCTTGCCGGCCAGGAACGCGCGCATGCGCTCCTTGGCGGTGGGTTCGTTCTGGCTGATGCCGGCCATCAGGGCCTCGGTGAAGAAACCTTCGGCGCGCGAGACCTCGGCGATGCGCGGCAGCGCCTGCAGGATCGCGAAATTGGAGATCGGCGCGTTGGTGGCGATCCGCCGGGCGAGCTCCATCGCCTTGGGCAGGGCCTCGCCCGCGCCGACCCGGTACTGCGACAGACCGGCCGCGTCGCCCTCGGCGGCATCGAGCACCCGGCCGGTCAGCATCATGTCGGTCATCCGGGCCACGCCGATCAGCCGGGTGATCCGCACCGACCCACCGCCACCGACGAACAGGCCCCGGCTGCCCTCGGGCAGCGCATAGAACGTGCTGGGCTCGGCGATCCGGATGTGGCAGCTCGCGGCGAGCTCCAGGCCGCCGCCGATCACCGCGCCGCGCAGCGCGGCGATCACCGGCACCCGCCCGAACTGGATCGACTCGAACGCGGCATGCCACATCCGGGAGTGCGCCAGGCCGCCAGGCACGTCGTGCTCGACCATCTCGGAGAGGTCCAGGCCCGCGCAGAAGTGTTCGCCGTCGGCGTGCAGCACCACCGCCTGCACCTGCTCGGGCAGGGTCTCGAAGGTGTCGCGCAAGGCGAGCACGAGGGGATCGGAGAGCGCGTTGCGCTTGTGCGGGCGCGCCAGTGCGATGCGGGCGACAGCGTCGTCGATCTCGACGCGGATCAGGCCCTCTGCGCGGGCGGACTGGGCGGTGGATGTGCTCATAATTGATTATTCTTTGTAACTATTTGCGACGTCAAGCGCCGCCGCGATCGGGCGGTCCGAACGACCGAGGAGCATGGCCCGCCGTCCCGACGCGGGGCCCTGAAACGACAAGGCCCCGGCGATCTCGCGCCGGGGCCCGGGTGCCACGATCGCCGCGCCCCGCAGGGGCCGCGGCGAAGACGCATCACTTCGTGTGCTTCTTGATCGCGGCTTTCGCGTTCTCGAGCAGCTGCTTGCCGTTCAAGCCCTTGGCGCCCATCTCCTTGACCCACTCGTCGTCGACCAGGTCGGCCGCCTTGCGGAAGGCCTCGTAGTCGGCGGTGCTCAACCGGGTGATGGTGTTCTTGCGCTCCTCGGCGGGCTTGCGGCCCACCGGGTCGTTGCCTTCCTGCACCTTGCCCAGCCAGGCCGAGGTCTCGATGCCCGAGTTCGCGTCGATCACCTTCTTCAGGTCGGCCGGCAGCGCGTCGTACTTCGCCTTGTTCATCGCCAGCACGAAGGTGGTCGTGTACAGCGCGGGCAGCTTGGGATCGAACTCGGAGTGGAACTTGGTGAGCTCGTGCACCTTCACCGACGGCACCACCTCCCAGGGGATCACGCAGCCGTCGATCACGCCCTTGCTCAGCGCGTCGGGGATCTGCGGCAGTGGCAGGCCCACCGGTGTGGCGCCCAGCGACTTCAGCAGGCTGGTGGTCAGGCGCGTGGGGCCGCGCATCTTCAGGCCCTTCAGGTCGGCGACCGACTTGATCGGCTTGTCCTTCGTGTGGATGACACCCGGTCCGTGCACGTGCGTGGCCAGCAGCTGGACGTCCTTGAACTCGTCCTTCGCATTGGCCTGGACGTACTCCCACATCGCGCGCGACGTGGCCTCGGCATTGGTCATCATGAAGGGCAGCTCGAACACCTCGGTGCGCGGCATGCGGCCCGGCGTGTTGCCCACCAGCGTCCAGACGACGTCGACCACGCCGTCCTTGGCCTGGTCGAACAGGTTGAACGGCGTGCCCCCGAGCTGCATCGCCGGGTAGCGTTCGAACTTGATGCGCCCGCCCGAGTCCTTCTCCACCTTGTCCATCCAGGCCACGTGCATGTCGCGCCAGACGTTGGACTGCGGGGGCATGAAGGTGTGGAACTTCAGGGTCACGGTCTGGGCCAGCGCGGCGCCCGCGCTGGACAGCGCCAGGACGGCGGCCAACGCCAGGTGCTTCAGTGTCATCGGAGGTCTCCTGTCGGATTGCGGCGTCTGGAACGCGCCTGCCGGCCTATTGTAGAGCGCCGTCCACCGCGGCCGGATGCCCGGGAATTCCCGAAGTCGGGAATCGCCCGCCGCCCCCGCGGGCGGCGTTCGCCGTTCATGGGCCCCGCCCGTCCGTCCGGCGGCGGATGCCGGTCGTGACGGCCTCGCGGGGCTGGAGATCCGCGGCGCGAAACCGATACCCCAGTGTCGAGACCGCCTGGGCGCCCCTGGTTACATGTCACGTCAAGATCCGCAGCAGGCGATCCGCCAGATCCGCCACGATGTCGTCGAATCGTCGGCGAGGGTGCTGCTCGGCTTCGCCACGCTCCTGTTCGCCGTGGCGTCGTTTCGCAGCTGGCTGATCGACGGCCGGATGAACCCGATTCACGTCGCGATGTACGGGCTCTCGCTGGTGTTCTATGGCCTGCGCGGGCGGCTGCCGGTGGAGCGACTGGGCCTGCTGATGCTGGCCCAGCTGCTGGGGGCGGCGGCGATGGGACTGCTCACCTTCGGCCTGGCCGGTCAGTCGATGGTGATGCTGTTCGGGCTGATCTACCTGACCACGACACTGTTCGGCGCGCGCGCGGGGGCGATCGCCTGCGCGAGCAGCCTCGGACTGATCGTGGTGGCATTCCTGTCGCAACGCCTGGGCTGGCTGCGCCAGGATGTCGATCCAGCCGCCTACCTGTCGCATCCGATGGCGTGGGTGATGGCCGCGGCCACGCTGGTGGCGATGAGCCTGATGATGCGCTCGCAGACGGCGGCGATGACCGAACGCATGGTGTCGCTGTGGCTCGAGCAGGAGCGTCGGGCGCAGGCGCTGCGCGAGACGAACGTGAAGCTTCGCGACGAGGTGGCCGAGCGACGGCGGGTGGAGGCCACGCTGCGCGAGCGCGAGCAAAGCTACCGGGATCTCTTCTCGCTGTCGCCCGACGCGGTGTTCGTGGTGCACGAGGAGCGCATCACCGACCTGAACGCGGCCGCGCAGGAACTGATCGGTGTCAGCCAGGCCAGCCGGGTGATCGGCACCCGCCTGGACCAGTGGGTGCTGGCGACCCAGGACACCGGCGCGCCCGACGAAGGCCCGCCCGCCCCGCTGCCGGCGCTGACGTCCACCGACCCGTCGACCTCCGGACGCGAGGTCCGATTGCGCCAGGTCGACGGCGGTCTGCGGTCGGCCGAGCTGCGCACCGCGCTGGCGAGGATCGACGGCGGACAGGCGATGCTCGTCAGCCTTCGCGACATCACCGATCGCAAGAAGGTCGAGGCCCGGGTGCTGCGGATGGCGCAGCACGACACGCTGACCGACCTGCCCAACCGCAGTCTGCTGGAGACGCGGATCGCGCAGGCCCTGCGCCTGGCCGGCGAGCGCTCGCGCCGCGTCGCGCTGCTCTTCATCGACCTGGACCGTTTCAAGACGATCAACGACACGCTGGGTCACGCCACCGGCGACCAGTTGCTGGTGGAGGTCGGACGCCGGCTATCGGCGATCTGCCGCAGCCAGGACCTGCTCGCCCGGCTGGGCGGCGACGAGTACGTGCTGCTGCTGCCCGACGTCGAGCGCACCGAGGAGATCACCGCGGTCGCCGAGCGCGTGCTGATCAGCCTGCGCGAGCCGGTGCGGCTGGAGCGCTACGAGGTCACGGCCACGCCGTCGATCGGCATCAGCACGTTCCCGGACGACGGCGAGGACGGCGAGTCGCTGCTCAAGCACGCCGACGCGGCGATGTACCAGGCGAAGGCGGCCGGTCGCAACACCTACCGATTCTTCCTGCCCGAGATGAACCGGGCCGCCCTCGATCGGATCGCGCTCGAGCAGAAGCTGCGCAACGCGCTGCGCGACGACGGCTTCGAGCTGCACTACCAGATGCAGGTCGATCACCAGCGGCGCTTCGTCGGCATGGAGGCGCTGCTGCGCTGGACCCTGCCCGACGAGGGACGGATCGGGCCGGACCGGTTCATCCCGATCGCCGAGGAGATCGGACTGATCGTGCCGCTGGGCGAATGGGTGCTCGAGCGGGCCTGTCGGCAGGCCCGCGAATGGCTGGACACGGGCATGCCGGCCTTCCGGATCTCGGTGAACCTGTCCCCGGCCCAGCTGCGCAATCCCGATTTCCTGCCTCGGGTCGAGTCGATCCTGCAGCGCCACCAGATTCCCCCTGGGGTGCTCGAGCTGGAGATCACCGAGTCGGCCGCGATGGAGAACCCCCGCGCCGCGATCGAGGTGCTGGGCGGGCTCAAACGCCTGGGCCTGATGCTGGCGATCGACGACTTCGGCACCGGCTATTCGTCGCTCTCCTACCTGAAGCTGTTCCCGATCGACCACCTGAAGATCGACCGCTCCTTCGTGCGCGATCTCGTCGATGACCCGAACGACCGGGCGATCGCGCGCGCGACGATCGCGCTGGCCCACAGCCTGGGGCTGCGCGTGATCGCCGAAGGCGTGGAGACCGAGGACCAGGCCGACATGCTGGTGATGTTCGGCTGCGACGAGATGCAGGGCTATCTCTACGGGCGCCCAGAGCCGATCGAGGCATTGGCCGCGAGACTTCGGCCCGAGACGGTCTGCGCCTGAGCGAAACGCGGGGCGCGACGACGGCGCGCGTCGGCCCTACCATCGGGTCTTCGTCACGCGCGGAGCCCGACCCATGCCGATCGTCCTGTCCGAGAACACCCGAATCTACTGGCGGCTCGACGGCCGCCCCGATCGCCCGCCGCTGGTGATGGTCAGTTCGCTGGGGTCCGACCACGCGATGTGGCAGCCGGTGATGGACGGCCTGACCCGGCACTTCCAGGTGCTGCGCATCGACAAGCGCGGCCACGGCGGCTCGGACGCGCCCAAGGGCGACTACGCGCTCGCGCAGCTCGGCCGCGACGTGCTCGCGTGCGCCGATGCCGCCGGGTTCGCGCGCTTCGACTACTGCGGGCTGTCGATCGGCGGCATGATCGGCATGTGGCTGGCGCAGAACGCCGGACGGCGGATCGGGCGCCTGGTGCTGTCGAACACCACCGCGAGGGTCGACCCGGGCACCTTCGACGAGCGCATCCGCACGGTGAGATCCCAGGGCATGGGGGCGATCGTCGACGCGATGCTCGGGCGCTTCTTCACCGCGGGCTATGCCGCCCGCCAGACGGTCCACTACCACACGGTGCGCAGCACGCTGCTGCGGATCGACCCCGACGGCTACATCGGCTGCTGCGCCGCGATCCGCGACATGTCGATCGCCGACGGCCTGGCGGGCATCCGCCAGCCCACGCTCGTGATCGCCGGCGCGCACGACCCGTCGACCCCCGCCGCGCGAGGCCGCGAGATCGCCGCGACGATTCCCGGCGCGGCCTACCTGGAGCTGCCCACCGCGCACTTCGGCCACTCGGAACGGCCGCGCCGTTGGCTGGACGCGACGGTGCGCTTCCTGCAGGCCGGCTGACGCGGCCGCCTGCCGAGGGGACGCCGGTTCGACCGAGCGGCCGCCCGCCCACGCGGGGCGCCGCCGCTGCGCCCGATATACTCTGTCGCCCCGCCCGACATCGGCGGGCGACGACCGGGGGAGAGGGCGGTGGAACGAGGATTCGATCGGCTGGCGAAGGGATTCGCGATCCTCGCCGGCGTGGTGGTGGTGGCGATCACGCTGATCACCACCTGGAGCATCGTCGGGCGCGCCTTCTTCTCCAGCCCGTTGCTGGGCGACACCGAGATCGTCGAGTTCGGCATGGCGGTGGTGGTCGCCTGCTGCCTGCCGCTGTGCCAATGGCGGGGCGACAACATCATCGTCGACTTCTTCACCGCCAAGGCCTCGCCGCAGGCGCAGGCCCGGATGGACCGCTTCGGCGCGCTGCTGGTCGGCGTGATGATGGCGCTGATCGCCTGGCGCACCGGGGTCGGCGCGATCGACCAGCAGCGCTCGGGCTCGGTGACGATGCTGCTGCAGTGGCCCGAGTGGATCGCGTACACCGTGATGACCGTGCCGCTGGCGATCACCGCGGCGATGGGTTTCCACACCGGCCTCACCGGTCGCAACGGCAAGCCGCCGCCGGAACTCGACGAACTCGATCCGCTCGCGGTGCTGCGCCGTTCGGAGGCGCAATCGTGAGCCCGTTGCTGATCGCGCTGCTGCTGTTCGTGGTGATGCTCGGCCTGATGGCCGTGCGCGTGCCGATCGCGGTGGCGATGTTCCTCGCGGGCTTCGTCGGTTACCTGAGCCTCGCCGGGTGGATGCCGCTGGTCAACCACCTGAAGACCTACACCTACGCACGCTTCTCCAGCTACGACCTGTCGGTGATCCCGCTCTTTCTGCTGATGGGCCAGTTCGCCACGCAGGGCGGGCTCTCGCGGGCGCTCTTCCAGTTCGCGTCGGCACTGCTCGGCGGCTACCGAGGCGGGCTGGCGATGGCCGCGGTCGGTGCCTGCGCGGCCTTCGGCGCGGTCTGCGGCTCGTCGGTGGCCACCGCGGCCACGATCGGTTCGGTGGCGCTGCCCGAGATGCGCCGTCACGGCTACTCGGGGCGCCTGTCCACGGCGACGGTGGCGGCCGGGGGCACGCTGGGCATCCTGATCCCGCCGTCGGTGGTGCTGGTGGTCTACGCGATCCTCACCGAGCAGAACATCGCCAAGCTGTTCGCCGCGGCCTTCGTGCCGGGGCTGATCGCGATGGTGGGCTACATGATCGCGATCGCGGTCTACGTGCGCGTGGTGCCCGGTCAGGCGCCCGCGGGAGACTCCGTGTCGCGCGCCGAGCTCTGGAGCAGCGCGATCGGCGTGTGGCCGGTGCTGGCCATCTTCCTGGTGGTGTTCGGGGGCATCTACGGCGGCATCTTCACGCCCACCGAGGGCGCGGCCGTCGGCGCGGCCGCCACCTTCCTCACCGCGGTGATCCGTCGCGAACTCGACCTCGAGAAGTTCAAGCTCAGCTTCTACGCCACCGCCCAGGGCTCCGCGATGATCTTCATGATCTTCCTGGGCGCCGACATGCTGAACTCGGCGCTGGCGCTCACGCAGGCGCCCAATCAGCTCGCCAGCGCGGTGGGCGCGCTCGGCTGGCCGCCGCTGGCGATCATCGCGATGATCCTCGTGTTCTACGTGCTGCTCGGCTGCGTGATGGACGAGCTCTCGATGATCCTGCTCACGATCCCGATCTTCTTTCCGCTGGTGATGGGCCTGGAGCTCGGCCTGACCAGCGAGGAGAAGGCGATCTGGTTCGGCATCCTGGTGCTGATGGTGGTCGAGATCGGTCTGATCGCGCCGCCGGTGGGCCTGAACGTGTACGTGGTCAATGGCATGGACAAGCAGACCCCGATCGCCGAGAGCTACCGGGGCGTGGTGCCGTTCCTGATCACCGATTTCATCCGCACCGCGCTGCTGCTGGCGTTCCCGGCGATCACGCTGGTGCTCGTTCGAATGATGAAGTGATGCAAGACCTCACCCCCCGACAGGCGTTCGACTTCCTGCGCGCCCAACCCGACGCGGTGTTCATCGATTGCCGCAGCGAAGCCGAGTTCCTGTTCGTCGGCCACCCCGAGGGCGCGGTGCACGTGCCCTGGGCCGAAGCGCCCGACTGGACGATCAACCCGCACTTCGTGGCCGACGTGCGCAAGCTGGTGAGCCACTCGATCGACCGGCCGGTGGTCATCATCTGCCGCAGCGGCAACCGCTCGGTGGACGCCGCGCTGGCGCTGGAGGCCGCGGGCTTTTCGCGGGTGATCAACGTGCTCCACGGCTTCGAGGGCTCGCTCAACGAGCGGCACCACCGGGGCGAGATCAACGGCTGGCGCTTCGACGGCTTGCCCTGGGAGCAGTTGTAGCGCGCAGGCCCGAAGGGCCCGGGCCGGGCGAGCCGGTCCGAGCGCGCCCCGCCGGGGTCACTGCGCCAGGGCCGGGCTGACGAGCCCGTCGAGTGACGCGGCGGCCGCCACGGCGGCCGGGGCGAGCAGCCCGGAGAGGATCAGCCGGGTGCACTCGCGCGCGACCGGCCCGACCGGGCCGCGTTGCGGCTTGTACCACTCGCTGGCCCAGTTCAGCGCGCCCAGCACCAGCATGCGCACCAGACGCAGGTCGGCGTCCGCGCGGATCGCGCCTTCCCGCCGGCCCTGCTCGAGCAGGCCCCGCCACCAGTTGGCGTACTCCCGGCGGATCGGCAACACGTCCTGGCGCACGCTCTCGGGCACCTGGTTGATGATCCGCAGGTCCGCCGAGGTGTAGTCGGCGTGGCCGAGCAGTTCTTCCAGGTGCGCCCCGATCGCGGCGCTCAGGCGGTCGCCAAAGGGCGCTCCGGGCGGCAGCGAGGCCACCGCGCTGCGGGCGGCTTCGAAGGTGCGCGCCGACGAGACGCGCAGGACCTCGCGGACGAGGTCCTCCTTCGAGGGAAAATGGTAATAGAGGCTGGCGGCACGCATCCCCGCCTCGGCGGCGATGTCGTTCAGCGCGGTGGCCGCGTACCCGTTGGCGCGAAACAGCTTGGCCGCGCCATCGAGGATGCGCTGCCGGCTGCTGGCTGCCTTCGCGGTTCGATCGAAGCGTTCGCTTGACATCGCCCTTTTTCTAACGAATATTAGGTAGAAACTCAAGGGAAATCGCATGCCCGACACGTCCACCGCTTCGGTCCCCGCGGCCAGTCCGCCCGGCGATTGTCCCCACTACGACGTCATCATCATCGGCGCCGGCATGTCCGGCATGTACCAGCTCCATCGGCTGCGTTCGCTCGGCTTCACGGTACGCGTGTTCGAGGCCGGCGGAGGGGTCGGCGGCACGTGGTACTGGAACCGCTACCCGGGTGCCCGTTTCGATTCCGAGAGTTGGTCGTACGGCTATTCGTTCGACCCCGAGCTGCTGCAGCAATGGGAGTGGAGCGAGCACTTCGCACCCCAACCCGAGACGCTGCGCTACCTGGAGCACGTCGCCGACAAGCTCGACCTGCGCCGCGACATTTCGTTCAATTGCCGGGTGCGCTCGGCCCGATTCGACGAGGGTGCCGGGGTCTGGCGCATCGAGTGGGCCAACGGCGGACGCGCCCAGGCCACCTGGCTGATCACCGCGGTCGGCCCGTTGTCGGCGCCGACGATGCCCACGATTCCCGGCGTGGCCGACTTCCGGGGCGAGGCGTACCACACCGGCACCTGGCCGCACCACCCGGTGAGCTTCGCGGGCAAACGGGTGGGCGTGATCGGCACCGGGGCCACCGGCGTGCAGACGATCCAGGAGGTGGCCAAGACCGCCGCGACACTCACCGTCTTCCAGCGATCGCCCAACTGGTGCGCGCCGCTGCACAACGCGCCGATCACCGCCGAGGAACAGCAGCGCATCAAGGCGAGCTACGACGAGATCTTCGAGCGCTGCCGCGAGTCGCACGGCTGTTTCATCCACAAGGCCGACCCGCGCAAAGCGATGGAGGTCACCGAGGCCGAGCGCGAGGCCTTCTACGAGAAGCTGTACGCCGAGCCGGGCTTCGGCATCTGGATCGGCAACTTCCGCGACGTGCTCAGCGACCGCGCCGCCAACGACACGCTGACCGACTTCATCGCCCGCAAGATCCGCGCGCGGGTGAACGACCCGGCGCTCGCCGAGAAGCTGATCCCGCGCAACCACGGCTTCGGCACGCGGCGCGTGCCGCTGGAGACGCGCTACTACGAGGTCTACAACCAGCCCAACGTGCGCCTGGTCGACCTGCGCGAGGACCCGATCGAACGCATCGATGCCACCGGCATCCGCACCCGCGCCGGGCACCACGACCTGGACATGATCATCTACGCCACCGGCTTCGACGCGGTGACCGGGGCGTTCGACCGCATCGACATCCGCGGCCGTGGCGGCCTGAGCCTGCGCAAGAAGTGGGCCGGGGGCCCGCGCACCTACCTCGGCCTGCAGGTCGAGGGCTTCCCGAACCTGTTCACGCTGGTGGGGCCGCACAACTCGGCGACCTTCTGCAACATCCCGCGCTGCATCGAGCAGAACGTCGATTTCGTGACGGCGATGCTCGCCGAGCTGCGCGACCGCGGCGTGCGACGCGCCGAGCCCACGCCCCAGGCCGAGGCCGAGTGGACCGCGCACGTGAACGAGACCGGCGAGAAGCTGCTCTTCACGCAGGTGGATTCCTGGTTCATGGGCATCAACAGCAACGTGCCCGGCAAGCAGACGCGCACCTTCCTGCTGTACGCGGGCGGTGCGCCCGCGTACCGGGAGAAATGCGACGAGGTCGCGGCGAACGGGTACCGGGGCTTCGCGCTGAGCTAGTCGCGCGCCGACCGGCCCCCCGAATCCGAAGGCCCTACCCCGCCGGCTTCAGCGATTTCCAGGTGGAGGTCGCGAACGCGACCAGATCGCCGGATTCGTCCAGCAGCTCCGAGCTGAGGTACGAGATGCCGCGGCCGCGCCGCAGGAAGCGTCCGGTGCAGCGCAGCGGTTCGCACTTCACCGCCTTGGCGTACTGCGTCTTCATCTCGAGCGTGGTGCCGGGCCCGCTGACGTGGTTCAGCAGGTGCCCCATCGAGATGTCCATGATGGTGGCGACCACACCGCCATGCAGCGTGCCCTGCGGATTGAACATGAAGTCGCGCGGCGTCAGCCGGACCACGCAGGTGTCGTCCGGGTAGCTGATGTCCATCCCGAACAACCGCGCCAAGAAGAAGTGGCCGAACTCCTGGCGGTGGCTGCCCATCGCGTACTCGAAGGCGAGCCGCGCGGCCTCCTCGTCGATCTGCCAGCGCGCGCTCATCGGGCCCGGTTCACCGTGGTCTCGATGAAGCGGCGCAGCAGCGCGGCCACCTCGTCCGGGCAGTCGACGTTCGGCGAGTGCCCCACACCGTGCCACACGTGCAGGCCGGTGCCTTTCGGGTACATCGCCCAGCTGGCGAGCATGTTCTCGAGCGGGATGATCGCGTCGCGATCGCCCGCGGCCAGCAGCACCGGCATCGGCAGCGACTTCACCGCCGCCCCGAGCCGAAGCCGCATCATCGAGCGCATCGAGCCCCGAAGGCGCCGCTCCGGCGCGGCCCGGATGTCGGCGACGAGCTGGCGCATCTGTTCGGCGTGCGCCCCCTCGCCGGTGGCATCGATGCCGTCGCCACCCCCGCCGCGGGCAAGCTGCTCGCGGCGGGCGGCGATGCGCTGGTCGAGGAAGGCCTCGAGCTGCGCTTCGGTCATCTCGGCGCCGTTCGGGCTGGCCGGGTCCAGCAGCACCAGGCCGCTGACGAGTTCGGGATGGTCGACCGCGAACCGCGCGACGGTGGCACCGCCCATCGAGTGCCCCACCAGCGTGAACCGCGTCAGCCCGAGCTGCGTGACCAGCTCGAACACGTCGCTGGCGAAGCAGTCGATCGTGAAATCGCTCTCGTCGGGCGGCGCCTCGGAGGCGCCGGCGCCGCGGTTGTTGATCGCGACGCTGCGATAACGGTCAGCCGGCAAGGCCTGCTGCACCCCGTGCCAGATGCGCGCCGACGCCTGGTAGCCGTGCACGAAGACCACGACCTCGGGGCCGTGGCCGTGTTCGAAGTACTCGAGACTGACCCGGGACAGGCGCGCGATCGTCATCGTGCCTGCCCGCTCAGCGCACGACCATGCGGCCGAGCCGTTGGCCGATCAGGGCCTCGGCCTCGCGCACCATCCGCGAGACCAGCTCCGCACAGGTGGGGATGTCGTGGATCAGGCCCTGCACCATCCCCGCCGACCAGATGCCGTGCTCCGGATCGCCGAATTCGTAGACGCCGCGACCGCGCTGTCCGGCGACCAGGTGCTTCAGGTCGTCGATCGTCGCGCCCCCCTTGCTCTCGATGGCCACCACCTCGCGGCTGACCTTGTTGCTCGCGACCCGCGAGGTGTTGCGCAGCGTGCGGAAGATCAGCTCGGTGGCGCGCTCGTCGTTGGCGACGATCTGCTCCTTGATCTTCTGGTGGATCGGGCTTTCGACGGTGCACATGAAGCGCGTGCCCATGTTGACGCCCTCGGCGCCCAGCGCCAACGCGGCGACCAGGCCGCGCGCATCCCCGAAGCCGCCCGAGGCGATCATCGGCACCTTGACCTTGTCCGCGGCCGCGGGGATCAGGATCAGCCCGGGGATGTCGTCCTCGCCCGGGTGGCCGGCGCACTCGAAACCGTCGATCGAGATCGCGTCCGCACCGATCGATTCCGCCTTCACCGCGTGGCGCACCGCGGTGCACTTGTGGATCACCTTCACGCCGTGCTTCTTCAACTCGGTGATGTGCTCCTGCGGGTTGTTGCCCGCGGTCTCGACGATGCGCACGCCGGACTCGACGATCGCCTGGCGATACTCCGCATAGGGCGGCGGCTTCAGTGCCGGCAGGATGGTGAGGTTCACACCGAAGGGCTTGTCGGTCATCTCGCGGCAACGCGCGATCTCCTTGCGCAGATCCTCCGGCGTGGGCTGGGTCAGCGCGGTGATGAAACCCAGCGCGCCCGCGTTGGCCACCGCCGAGACCAGCTCGGCGCGGCCCACCCACTGCATGCCGCCTTGGACGATCGGATGCTCGATGCCAAACATCTCGGTGAATCGGGTCTTCAACATGGTCGTGTTCGCTCGAAAAAAGGGGTGGCGAGGGGCCGCGGCGCGCGGCGCAGGCGCCCGGCTCGCGACAGCCCGTCGGTCGCCGTCGGCTCGCGGGCGCCCGGCGGGGTCACCCCCGAGCCTAGCCCAAGCCTGCGCACACCGGCGCCCGAGGTGTATGCTTTTCGGATGCGTTGCTTCCACCGAGGGCCTCTGGCCGTCCTGCTCGTGCTGTGCATCCTGTTCCAGGGGATGCTCGTGGCCGGGATGACGGCCCGACTGGACCCATCCGGCATGGCCTCGTCCGCTCTGTCCTCGGCCGAGGCGGCTCCGCACGAGAAGCACGCCGCCGCGCCGGTATCGCCGCCAGTCCACGACGTCGTGGAGCGCGCCGGCATCGGCTGCCACGACGCCGCCCCCGAGACGACGGCGGACACTTCCCACGCCACCGGCACCTGCGACCGGTGCCAGGCCTGTGCGCTGGCCACCGCGCTGCCCAGTGCGCCGGTGGCGTCGGCCAGCCCGCCCCCCGCGCACGCTTCGCCCGCGGCGAACGTGGCGCTGCCCCCCAGCGTCATCGACGACGGGCTCGAACGCCCCCCTCGACACCCGCGCGCCTGACGGTGTCCCCGTCCGATGCGTCGGCGCCTGGCGCCGGACGCCATCGGCCACTTCCCTCGTGACGACACTGCCGGCATCGGCGCCCGGGCACCCGCCCGCGCGGCCGACGTCGGCCTCGAAGGCCTTCATGATGCGAACCGCACTCGAGTACACACAGTCGGCGCTCGCGCTCGCCTGGCTGTGCTGCCTGGGCGCCAGCCAGGCCACCGCGCAGACGCCGGCGCACGCGCCGCACCACGACAGCGCGGCCAGCGACCGCGCCCCGTCGACGACCCGCGCCCCGGGCCGGCCGGATCCGATGGACCCGACCGCACCGAGCGCGGCCTGGGTCCCACCCCGCCCCTTCGCGGACTACCGCCCCTTTCAGGCGACCGCGGCGGGCTCCTGGCGCGACGCGAACGAGGCGGTTCGACGCGCGGGGGGCTGGCGGGCTTACGCCCGCGAGGCGGCCGACGCAGGCGCCCCGGCGGCGCCCGGCACGACATCGCCGTCACCGAAAGCCGCCCAACCCGTCTCGGGCGGAACGGCCGCCGGGGCATCGCACCACCCCTCCCACGACGGAGCGCGGCGATGAGTTCCCCGACGAAGACCCCGGCGGCCGGCGCCGCCACCCACACGCGCCGCCTCGGGCTGCTGGGCTTGCTCGTCATGGCCCTGGCGGGATGCGCCGCGCTGCCGCCCGACAGCGGCTTCGGTTCGGTGCAACACGTGGCCCGCACCCACCTCGGCAAGGAACTGCAGTGGGTGCGCACGCCCGAGCAGCAGGCTCAGTGGGAGGATCGCCTGCGCGAGTGGCTGTCGCGCCCGCTGTCGATGGACGACGCGGTGCAGATCGCGCTGCTCAATCACCGCGGCCTGCAGGCCAGCCTGCACGAACTGGGCATCGCGCAGGCCGACGTGATGCGCGCGGCCGAACTGCCCAATCCACACCTGTCACTGTTTCGCGCCAGCCAGCCGCACGGTGATGGGCGCGAGTACAAGATCGAACAGGCGCTCACGGTGAACCTGCTGGCGCTGATCACGATGCCGCAGGTGATCGCGATCGAACAGCGCCGCCACGAGCAGGCCCAGCGCGCGGTCAGCCTCGAGGTGCTGCGGCTGGCGGCCGACACCCGCAAGGCCTATGTGGACGCGCTCGCGGCCGAGGAGACGCTGCGCTTTCGCGAGCAGGTGGCCGAGGCGGGCGCGATCGCCGCGGAGCTCGCCCGCCGCATGGCCGCCGCCGGCAACTGGGGGGCGTTGCAGCAGGCCCGCGAGCACCGCTTCAGCGCCGAGGCGGCGCTCGGCCTGGCGCAGGCGCAGCGACAACGGCACGTCACCCGCGAGCGCCTGACCCGCCTGCTCGGCCTGTGGGGCACCGATCGCGAGTTCCGCCTGCCGGCGCGATTGCCCGACCCGCCGGCGACGCCGTCCGCGTTGCCCGACGTCGAGCGGCTCGCGATCGCGCAGCGCATCGATCTGCAGATGATGCGCGTCGAGATCGACGTGCTGGCGCGCCAGCTCGGCCTGACCCGCACCACCCGCTTCATCAACGTGTTCGAGATCGGGCCCGCCCGCGTGCTCGAGGGTGAGCGCGACGCCGGTTACAAGCGCGGCTACGAGATCAGCTTCGAGCTGCCGCTGTTCGACTGGGGCACCGCCCGCGTGGCCCGCGCGCAGGCGATCTACGAGCAGGCGCTCGCCCGCGCCTCGCAGGCGGCGATCGACGCCCGTTCACAGGTGCGCGAGGCCTATGGCAACTACCACAGCGCCTGGGCGATTGCGCAGCACCACCGGCGCGAGCTCGTGCCGATCAGCGAGCGGATCGCGCAGGAGAACCTGCTGCGCTACAACGGCATGCTGATCGGCGTGTTCGAACTGCTCGCCGACGCGCGCTCGCGCATCGGCACGGTGATCGGCGCGATCGAGGCGAACCGGGAGTTCTGGCTCGCCCAGGCCGACCTCGATCTCGCGCTGCTCGGCCGCCCCGACCTGCCTGCGCCCGGCGCCCCCGCGGCGAACACCGCGTCCGCCCCGTCGGGCGCCGCCCACTGATCCCGCGTGCCACACGACACAGGACGATCCCGATGAGTTCCCGTCGACAATTCCTGCGCGGCGCCGCCCTGGTCGGCGGCACCGTCGCCGCCACCGCCGTCTCGCGCGTGGCGATGGCCGCGCTGCCCGAGGCGATCACCCGCGACAAGCCGGACACCGCCCCGCCGCTGATCCCCGCCACCGGCCAGCCCTACAACCCGGTGGTGACCCTGAACGGATGGACGCTGCCCTGGCGCATGAACCAGGGCGTCAAGGAGTTCCACCTGGTGGCCGAACCGGTGGTGCGCGAGATGGCGCCCGGATTCAAGGCCCACCTGTGGGGCTACAACGGACAGTCACCCGGGCCCACGATCGAGGTGGTCGAGGGCGATCGCGTGCGCATCTTCGTCACCAACCGGCTGCCCGAGCACACCAGCATCCATTGGCACGGCCAGCGCCTGCCCAACGGCATGGACGGGGTGGCCGGCCTCACGCAGCCGTCGATCCAGCCTGGCAAGACCTTCGTCTACGAGTTCGTGGCCCGTCGTCCCGGCACCTTCATGTACCACCCGCACGCCGACGAGATGACGCAGATGGCGATGGGCATGATGGGCTTCTGGGTCACGCACCCGAAGGGCCGCCACCCGTTGATCGACCCGGTCGACCGCGACTTCTGCCTGCTGCTGGCCGCCTACGACATCGACCCCGGCAGCCACACGCCGCGCATCATGACGATGCTCGACTTCAACCTGTGGACCTGGAACAGCCGCGTGTTCCCGGGGATCGATCCGCTGGTGGTGCGACACAACGACCGCGTGCGCATCCGGGTGGGCAACCTGACGATGACCAACCACCCGATCCACCTGCACGGGCACGAATTCACCGTCACCGGCACCGATGGCGGTCCGACGCCACGCGGTTCGCGCTGGCCCGAGGTCACCGCCGACATCGCCGTGGGCCAGATGCGCCAGCTCGACTTCCTCGCCGACGAGGAGGGCGACTGGGCCTTCCACTGCCACAAGAGCCACCACACGATGAACGCGATGGGCCACGACGTGCCCACGCTGATCGGCGTGGACCACACCGGCCTGGCCAAGCGCCTGTCGCGGCTGATCCCCGACTACATGGTGATGGGCGAGCGAGGCATGGCCGACATGGCCGAGATGGAGATGCCGCTGCCGGAGAACACCGTGCCGATGATGACGGGCCAGGGTCCGTTCGGGTCGGTGGAGATGGGCGGCATGTTCAGCGTGTTGAAGGTTCGGGCGAACCAGCCGCGTGGCGACTACCGCGACCCGGGCTGGTTCACGCAGCCGCCGGGCACCACGGCCTACGAGTTCACCGGCCCCTTGCGCGAACCCGCGCGATTCGCCGCCGAGGGCGGGCAGTCGATGCCGCGACAGCAGCCGGTCTCGAAGGATGTCGAAGTGCAGATCCGAAAGCCCGGGGGGTCCTCGACCCACCGGGGACATTGACCCGATGACACCGGGCGCCGCGTGCCCGAACCGATGAAAGGAATCCGATGATGCCGAACAGATCCCACCCCCCGCGCCGCCACACGCTGCAACGGCTTAGCGCGGGACTTCTCGCTGCCGCGCTGCTGCCGCATGCCCGCGCCCAATCGACGGCGGCGGGCGCCGTGCCGTTCGTGGCCGCCGAGGTCCGCCGCGTCGATGCGGGCGCCGCGAAACTCACGCTCAAGCACGAGGCGATGCCCCACCTGGACATGCCGGCGATGACGATGGTCTTCCAGGTGAAGGATCCCGCGCTGCTACAAGGACTGGAGAACGGGATGAAGGTGAAGGTCGCCGTCGAGAAGCAGGGCAGCGCCTACGTGGTGACCGGCCTGCAGCGCACCGACTGAAGCACGGGCGGAGACACGGGCGCGAGAGCGTCGGTCCCCCTCAGGACCGACGCCGACCGGGCGGAAATCCGACGACCGCGTGCCGCAATGGGGGCCGGGCGCGTCTCAGTGCAGTGCCAGCGGCTGCTGCATCAGGCCGTCGAAGCGGCTGAGGAAGTCGTCGACCTCCTCGATCGTGGGTTCGCTCGCGATCAGCTCGCTGACATGGTCGCGAAAGTGGCTCGCGAGGCTGCCGCCCAGGAAGATCTCCTTGCGGTTGAGCTTGTCCATGATCTCGTACCCGCCGAACACACCCTCCGTGTCCTTGAACTCGACGACGCAGTAGGTCGGGCTGTTGTAGATCATCTGCATGGCTTCCTCGCAGGTGGGTCGGGGTCGGGGTGGTGCAGCGACGCAGCCGTGCCGGAGCACGACCGACGAGTACCCTACTTGGTGTCGGCAACGTACGCTTCAAGCCCTGCGTTGACCGATGGGCGCCGGGGCGGCTCCGACGAACGCCACCCCACCGACCTGGGTCGGGTCGGCGGGACGTGAACTGACGAGGGTGGATCAGCGCGTCGGCTCGCCCGGGCCCCGAGGAGACATCGGCCGGCCGGAACGCGGCTCAGCCGGCCCGATGGGCGAACGCCCAGCGCTCCGGGTCGTCGTGCGCATCGGCATCGTCCGGACGCCCGAATCGGCACTCGATGCGCGATTCGTACCGGGTCGATGCGGGCGCCCACTCCCATCGTCCGCCACGCGCCGTGCCGGCGTACCACTCGCGACGGGTGCGAAGCACGGCGTACCACTGGCTGTCCGGCCGGGCCGCGGCCGCCGCATCGAGCGCCGACAGCAGCGGCGCGCGCTCGAACACCCGATCGGCCCCCCAGACCCAGCCCAGCGTCGTCGGCGCTGGCCGACCTCCCGGTGCGCCCACCATGCGCGCCCGAGGGCTTGCCTGCGGGGCGCCCGGGACGAAGGGCACGCCCTCGCCCGGTAGCCAACGCCACGCGAGCGCGCCGGCGCGCCGTCCCATGGCCTGCTGGAGATCCGGCCACTCGAGCAGCGGCCAAGGTGTCCGCAGGGCGTCGAGCGGATCCACGCCCACCGGGTCGAACACTTCGCGGGGTCCCCGCACCTGTCCGTCCGGCGCGACCGAGACGAGATCGATCTCACCGATCGCCGCGCGCAGCGGTCCGTCGCGCAGGGCATCGGCGATCGCCTGTGGCACCGCGGCCGGGTCCGCCGCCACCAGCAGACGATCCCACGGCCCCGCGCGAAAGAGCTTCACCAATGCGAGCGAGAAGGCCGGGGCGGCGGTGCAGCAGGCGCACCCGCCTGCCCAGTGCAGCACCGGGGGGTCTTCGCCCGACGGCCCGGTCGGCGTGGCCTCGGCCATCTCGGGCGGCAACACCATCGCCCAGCGCTCACCGGGGCGACGGCGGGCGTGCCAGCGTCGCAGCACCGGCCCGGCGGTCGACCCCGCGCCCGAGAGCAGCAACACGTCGGTACGCCCGGGCGGCGCATCGCCCGACCCGGCGAGAGACCAGCCGGACCTCAACGACGGGCTCACTTGCGCCAGAACGCCGGGAGGAAGAGCACGAAGACTGTCAGGAGTTCCAGACGGCCCGCGAGCATCGCGAAGGCCAGAAGCCACGTCTGGAAGTCGTTCAGGACACTGTAGTTCTGCGCGGGACCCAGCGTCGCGCTCGCCGGTCCGATGTTGTTCAGGCACGCGATCACGCCGGTGACCGCGGACCGGAAGTCCAAACCCGTGGCCAACATCAGGAACGTCAGGACGACCAGCGAGGCGCCCCACAGCAGCATGTAGCCCAGAACCGCGAGAATCACCCGGTTGTCGACGACCTGTCCGGAGATCTTCAGCGGCGTGATCGCCTTCGGGTGCACCATCCGGACCAGTTCGTTGCGGGCCTGCCGGATCAGGATCATCACGCGGATCATCTTGATCCCCCCACCCGTCGAACCCGATGACGATCCGACGATTCCCAGCAGCAGCAGCCACATCGACCCGAAGGCGGGCCACCGGTCGTAGTCGTCGCTCATGTAGCCGCTCGAAGTGGCCAGCGACACCACGTTGAAGCTCGCGTGACGCAACGACTGCCACCAATCCGGGTACATGCCCTGCCAGTGCAGGTAGGCAGTCAGCATCGCGCAACTCGACGCGATCAGCAGCCAGACCGCGAACACTTCGGAGTCGCGCACGTACACCTTGAGGGACCCCTGGCGCAGCGCGAGGAAATGAGACCCGAAGTTCAGCACCGCGATCATCATGAACCCGATCAACACCAACTCCATCGCGGGTGAGTTGAACGCGGCGATGCTCGCGTCACGCGTGGAGAATCCGCCGAGCGCCACCGCGGAGAACGCGTGGCACACCGCGTCCAGCCAATCCAAGCCGACACCCCTCAAGGCCAGGATGCACAGCCCGGTCATGGAGGCATACAGCAGCCACAAGTACTTCGCGGTCTGGGTGATCCGCGGCGTGAGCTTGGACTCTTTGATCGGGCCAGGCGTCTCCGCCTTGAACAGCTGCATGCCGCCGACGCCCAGCATCGGCAGGATCGCCACCGCCAACACGATGATGCCCATGCCGCCGAACCACTGCAGCGCATGGCGCCAGATGTTCAACGAGGGCGGCAGTTGATCGAGTCCGAGCAGCACTGTCGCGCCGGTGGTCGTGACGCCCGAGATCGCCTCGAACATCGCATCGGTGAAGCTGATGCCCGGAATCTCGAGAAGGAACGGGATCGCGGCGACGACCGACATCGCCGACCAGGCGAGCACCACCAGCAGCGCGCCATCGCGTGGCTGGATCTCCCGTCGATGCCGGCGTGACCCCGCCCACAGGATGAAACCGGTGACCAGCGTCGCCGCGCCGGCGCCGAAGAAGCTGCGATGCGTGCCGTCGCCGACCACGAGTGACCAGGTCATCGGGAGCGCATAAGTGGCCGAGAACACCATGAGCAATCCGCCCAGGATGTGGGAGATCGACAGCAACTGCCGCATGTTCTCGCTGCGCCTGTGAGGTCGGACGGGTGCGTCCGATGGGATCCGCGGATGGCGGATTCTACGCGTAGCCGCCGGACCGATGCCGGCGTAGGAGGGAGGAAATGCCCGGCCTTGCGGCGGCCGCTCAGTCTTCCAGTGGCTGCGGCAGGGTCTCGATCAGGCCCATCTGGCGCAGCATGTCCAGACTGTCGTCCAGACCGCGGTAGCGGGCGAGCCCGCGGCGCATGTCCGCCACGCTCGCCTTGCCGTCGACCAACATCAGCAACACGCGCAGCCGGCGCGGCAGCGACGAGTAGCGATCCGCTGCCTCCAGGCGGCCGAGATGGCTGCGAATGAACACGTCTGCCTCGGCGATCGGGCGGAACCGGGCGCGCGCGCCGAAGCGGCGCAGGAGGTTGCTGACGGTGAGTTCGGGGGTGGTGTTCATCGGGGTCGGGCCGGTTCGCGCGCGTTCGAGCCAGCGTACCCGACCAACGGCGGGTCCCGCGTGACGCAGTTCACGCGAGACCCGTGCACCCCACCCTTACTTGTAGAGCACCTGCGGCAGCCAGAGGCCGATCTCCGGGAACACGTACAGCAGCACCAGCGCCACCACCTGGATCACCATGAACGGGATCATTCCCGCGAAGATCTGGTTCAGCGTCACGTGCGGTGGCGCCACCCCCTTCAGGTAGAACGCGGCCATCGCCACCGGCGGCGACAGGAACGCGGTCTGCAGGTTCAGCGCCACCAGCAGGCCGAAGAACAGCGGGTCCACCCCGAAGTTGTCCAGCAGCGGAATGAAGATCGGCATGAAGATCACGATGATCTCGGTCCACTCCAGCGGCCAGCCGAGCAGGAAGATGATCGCCTGTGACAACACGAGGAACTGCACCTTCGACAGCCCGAGCGACATCACCCACTTCTCGATGATCTCCTGGCCGCCCAGCAGCGCGAAGGCCGCCGAGAAGATCGACGACCCGACGAACAGCCAGCACACCATCGCGGACGTCTTGGCGGTCAGGAAGACCGACTCCTTGACCACCGACCGGTTCAGTTGCCGATAGGCCGCCGCGAGCAGGAACCCGCCCATCGAGCCGACCGCGGCCGCCTCGGTGGGCGTGGCCAAGCCGAACACGATCGTGCCCAGCACCGCCAGGATCAGGAAGGCCAGCGGAAAGAACGAGGCCAGCAGCATCTTGAAGACTTCGAGCCGCGTGAAGGTGAGCACCGCGTAGAAGAGCGCCAGCACCACCGCCCCGCCACCCGTCATCACCCAGAACCAGGTCGGCGCCGGGACCCGCTCGGCCACGGCGGGCGCACCGGCGCCGGACGTCGGCGTGGCAACCCGGGCCTCGCCACCGGACGCACTCCCCGGAGGCTCCTGCACGCCCGCGCCGGGCGGTTCCTTGACCCCCTCTGCTGGCGGCTCCTTCACGCCCTCGGCCGGCGGTTCCTTCACGCCTTCCGCGGTCGGCTCCTTCACCCCGTCCGCGGGCGGCTCCGACACTCCGGGCGCCGAGGGCGGCTCCTTCACTCCATCCGTGGGTGGCTCGGAAACCCCGGGCGCCCCGGGCTCCTTCACACCGCCCGTCGACGGCGACTCGGCACCGCCCATCTGCACCAGGCCGGCATCGTCCGGCGCCTCCGCCGGCGCGGTGACACCCCGCCAGATCAGCCCCATCACCACCGCGAAGAACAGCGCCGGCAGCAGAGCGACCACCAGGTTGCGCAGGATCTCGCCGGTGGCCACCGCGGCATTGCGCTCGCCCTTGAAGGCCCGCAGCAGCGCCGGCAGCGCCCGCTCGCCCAGGCGCGACTGCAGCGCATCGAGCGCGGGCGGCAGCGGCACATGGCGCTCGGCCGCCGACAAGGGCGGCATCAGGCTGGGCCGCAGCTTCGCGAGCACGATCACGTACACGACGTACAAGCCCGCGAGCATGATCCCCGGGAAGAAGGCGCCCGCGTAGAGCTGCACCACCGACACGCCGGCAGTGGCGCCATAGACGATCAGCATCACCGACGGCGGGATCAGGATGCCCAGACAGCCACCGGCGGTGATCGCACCCGCGGAGATCTGCACGCTGTAGCCCGCACGCAGCATCGCAGGCAGCGCGAGCAGACCCATCAGCGTGACCACAGCGCCAACGATGCCGGTGGCAGTGGCGAACACCGCGCAGGTGAACAGCGTGGCCACCGCCAGCGAACCCGGCACCCGCGCGAGCGCCAGGTGCAGCGAGCGGAACAGCTTCTCGATCAGGTTCGCGCGCTCGACCAGGTAGCCCATGAAGACGAACAAGGGGATCGAGATCAGCACATCGTTGCCCATCACCGCGTAGGCCCGCTGCACCATCAGGTCCAGTGTCTGGCCCAGCGCCCCCTTCGCCGATTGTCCCTGGGAGTGGTACGCGAAGAACGCGAAGATCATGCCCATGCCCATCAGCGTGAACGCGGTGGGAAAGCCGAGCATGATCGCGACGACGACGAGCGCCAGCATCAGCAGGCCGTAGTGGCCGTTGCTCATGTGGCCCCAGGGCAGGAAGATCGCGGCGCCCGCCACGATCAGCCCCATGATCGCCAGGCCGAAGAACATCTCGCGGCGCATCTCAGGCCCCTTTGCCGATGGTGGCCGGGGCGGCCGGTTCGTCGTGCGTGACCATCGCCTTGAGCTTCTCGACGTCGACCTCCTCGACGTCCTCCTCGCGGCTGGGCCAGGCGCCGGTGCGCAGGCACACCACGCAGCGCAGGATCTCGACCACGCCCTGCAACAGCAGCAGCACCCCGGCGACCGGGATCACCATCTTGAACGGATAGATCGGCGGACCGTCGGCCGAGATCGACGAATGCTCGTTGATCGCCCAGGACTCGCCGGCGAAGGTGTAGCCGGCCCAGGCCAGCGCGACGATGCCCGGGATGTAGAAGACGATGTACAGGATCAGGTCGAAGAAGGCCTGGGTGCGTGGCGTGAAGAAGCCGTACAGGATGTCGCCTCGCACGTGGCCGTTCTTGGCCAGCGTGTAGGCGCCCGCCATCATGAACAACGTGCCGTACAGCATGATCTGCACGTCGAACACCCATGCGTGCGGCTTGTTCAGCACATAGCGGGAGAACACCTCCCAGCAGATCATCACGGTGAGCAAGATGATCAACCACGCCGCCAGCTGGCCCAGCCAGGTGGAGATCTTGTCGACCGTCAAGAAGAAGCGTTGCATGGCGATGCCCGGAAGAACCCCGTGCGCCAGTGCCCGTTGCCCGGGCCGCGCAGACGGCTGATGGAATGGTCAGGAGGCCGGCACCCACCGGGGGAACCCGGCGGTGCCTGGCGCCGGCGCTTTGGCCGGCGCCTTCGGGCGACGCGCCCGACAGCCGGCGGCGGGATCGCCCCGCCGCCCACGGGGTGCCGTCAGCCCTTCTTCGCGCCGAAGAAGTGGTTGTAGGCCATCTTGTAGTCGACGTTGGTGTCGTTCTGCCAGCGCACCGCGCGCTGCGCGAAGGCCTTCTGCGACTCGAACACCTTCTTGAACATCGGGTTCTCGGCCGATTTCGCGGTGGTGACCTCGTCCCAGGCCTTCAGCTGGGCGCGCAACACGGAATCGGGCGTCTTGTAGAACTTCACGCCCTGCTTCTGCTGCATCTCGATGTAGTCCTTCGAGTAGCGGTCGATCGCCTTCCAGGACATCTCGGCCGACGAGGCCTCGACCGCGTGCTCGATGATCGCCTTGACCTCCTTGGGCAGCGCGTCGAACTTCTTCTTGTTGAACAGGATCTCGAAGTTCTCGGAGCACTGGTGGAAGCTCTGCAGCATGCAGACCTTGGCCACGTCGGGAAAGCCCAGGATGCGGTCGGAGGTGGCGTTGTTGAACTCGGCGGCGTCCAGCAGGCCGCGGTCCATCGCCGGGACGATCTCGCCGCCGGGCAGCGCGTTCACCGCGGCGCCCATCTTCGTGAAGATGTCGATCGACAGACCCACCGTGCGGTACTTCAGGCCCTTGATGTCCTCGGGCTTGGCGATCGGCTTCTTGAACCACCCCAGCGGCTGCGTGGGCATCGGGCCGTAGACATAGGAGACCACGTCCATGTTCAGGTTCTTGTAGATTTCCTCGAGCAGCTGCTTGCCGCCGCCGAACTGGTGCCAGGCGATGACCATGTTCGGGTCCATGCCGAACGCCGGGCCGGAGCCCCACAGCGCCATCGCCGAGTTCTTGCCGTACCAGTACGCGAGCACGCCGTGGCCGCCGTCGAGCGTGCCCTTGCTGACCGCGTCCAGCAGGTCGAAGGCCTTGACCACCGCACCGGCCGGCAGCACCTCGATCTTCACCTTGCCACCGGCCATCTCGTTGACGCGGTGGGCGAAGTCGTTGGCGTACTCGTGGAAGATGTCCTTCTGCGGCCAGGTGCTCTGGAAGCGCAGCGAGATCGTCTGCGCGGTCGCGATCATCGGGAAGCCGAGGGTGGCCGCGCCGGCGGTGGCCGCACCAGCGGACGTGATGAAGCGACGCCGTGTGCGGGGCGTCTGGGTGGAATCGGTCATCGGAGTGTCTCCTTGCGTTGTCGGGGCCGAAGTGAACCTCGAATGCTAGGAGCGCGCCTGCCGCTTGTCACGAGGCAAGGCGCTAGGGTTTTCCCGCCCGCAGGCGTCGAATCAGAAGAAACCGACGCCGACCTGGAACAGCTTCTCGACTTTGGGAATCGTGCGCTTGTTGCTGACGAACACGATCACGTGGTCTTCCGCGTGGATCACTGTGTCATGGTGCGCCATGATGACCTCATGGCGGCCATCACGATCGGCGCGCACGATCGCGCCGATGTTCGCGCCCTTGGGCAGGTCGATCTCCTCGATGCGCCGGCCCACCACGCGCGAGGACTTCGCGTCGCCGTGGGCGATCGCCTCGAGCGCCTCCGCTGCGCCTCGGCGCAGCGAGTGCACCGCGACCACGTCGCCGCGACGCACGTGTGTGAGCAGCTCGCCGATCGTGGTCTGCGCCGGGACGATCGCGACGTCGATGCGGCTGCCCTGCATCAGCTCGGCGTACGCGCGCCGGTTGATCAGCGCGATCACGCGCCGCGCGCCCATCCGCTTGGCCATCATGCAGGACATGATGTTGTTCTCGTCGTCGTTGGTCAGCGCGACGAAGAGATCCATCTCGCCGACGCTCTCGTCGGCGAGCAGGTCCTCGTCGGTGGAGTCGCCGTTGAGCACCAGCGTCGACGACGGCAGCTGGCTGGCGAGGTACTCGCAGCGCAGCGCATTGGCCTCGATGATCTTGACCTGGTAGTCGGTGCCCAGGGCGCGGGCCAGGCGCAGGCCGATGTTGCCCCCGCCGGCGATCATGATCCGCTTGACCGCCTTGTCCATCCGGCGCAGGTCGGACAGCGCGGTGCGGATGTGTTCGGAGGCGGCCAGCAGGAAAACCTCGTCGCCCGGCTCGATCAGCGTGTCGCCGTCGGGCGTGATCGCGCGGTCGTTGCGGAAGATCGCGACGATGCGCATGTCGATGTTCGGGTGCGCCTGGCGCAGGTCGCGGATCGGGTGTTCGACCAGCGGCCCGCCCGCGTACGCGCGCACCACGATCAGGCTGGCACGCCCTTCGGCGAACTCGAGCACCTGCAGCGCCTCGGGGAACTCGATCAGCTTGAACACGTAGTCGCACACCGTCTGCTCGGGGCAGATCAGGTGGTCGACGTGAAAGCCCCCCTCGCCGGTGATCTCGGGGTGATCCTGGAACTCCGGCGCGCGGATGCGGGCGATCCGGGTGGGCACGTTGAACAGCGTGGCCGCGAGCTGGCAGGCGACCAGGTTGGTCTCGTCGCGCGCCGCGGTGGCGATCAGCATGTCGGCGTCGCCCGCGCCCGCCTCCTCGAGCACCGTCGGGTGGGTGCCGTTGCCGGGCACCGTGCGAAGGTCGAATCGGTCCTGGAGCTCGCGAAGCTGGACGACGTCGGTGTCGACGATCGTGATGTCGTTCTGCTCGGAGCAAAGGCTCTCGGCGACCGAGGCGCCCACCCTGCCCGCGCCGAGAATGATGATCTTCACCCTTGCTGGTTCTTTCGGTAGGCGCCGCGGGAGAGGTCGATGCCCAGCTGCTTGAGCTTGCGGTATAGGTGGGTGCGCTCCAGGCCTGTCTTTTCGGCCACCCGCGTCATGCTGCCGTGCTCGCGCGACAGATGATGTTCGAAGTAGGCGCGCTCGAACGCGTCGCGCGCCTCGCGCAACGGGAGGTCGATTGGCAGGTCGCGCATCGCGACCGTCGCGCCGGAGGACGTGGCCCCCGGCGTCAGCGACGCGTAGGTGGGCGGATGCGCGGCGATGAACTCGGCACCCGACGATTCGTGCGAGACGATCGGGCGCACGGCCAGCGGGGTCACGTGGCTCGCGCCCGGCGCGCCCGAACCGGGCACCGACACCGGCGCCGCCGGACGGATCGGCTGCACCTTGCTGCGGGCGAGCCCCTGTTCGACGGCCTTCAACAGCTTCTGCAACGCGATGGGCTTCTCGAGGAAATCGAGCGCGCCGATCCGCGTGGCCTCGACGGCGGTGTCGATCGTGGCGTGGCCGGACATCATGATCACCGGCATCGTCAGCTTGCCGTTGGCCGCCCACTCCTTGAGCAGCGTGACCCCGTCGGTGTCGGGCATCCAGATGTCGAGCAGGACGAGGTCCAGCGGGTTGTCGTCGCGGATCCGGCGTGCCTGCGAGGCGCTGTCGGCCAGCAGCACCGAATGCCCTTCGTCGCCCAGGATCTCCGACAACAGTTCGCGGATGCCGATCTCGTCATCCACCACCAGAATTTCGGCCATAGTCCCCGTCGCGCTGCGAAGCCCCGTCAAACCCCGGATTCTCCACGGTTTTCGGCAATTTCGTAAATAGCAGCGAGACCTGTGCGCCGGCGATCCTTCCCGCGTCGTCGTGCCAGTTGCCGATCTCGAGCCGCGCCCCGTGTTCGTCGGCGATCTTCTTCACGATCGCCAGACCCAGTCCGGTGCCCTTGGGCTTGCTCGTGACGTACGGCTCGAAGGCGCGCGCGAGCATCCCCGGGGTGAAGCCCGCACCATGATCGCGCACGATGACACGCACGCCGGCGCGGCCATCGGCCAGCGCGACGCGCTCGGTGCCGACCTCGATGCGCAGCCGCATCGGGTCGGGCTCGCCCGCGCCGTCGCGCGATGCCCCCTTGCCGCCGGCCTCCTGGGCGTTCTTCAGCAGGTTGTGGAAGACCTGGCGAAGCTGCGTCGCATCACCCATCACCCGAGGCGCATCGGCGGCCAGATCGACCAGGAGGCTGCCGTGCGAGTCGCCGACCGGATACAGTCGCAGCACGTCCTCGATCAGCTCGTTGATCTGCAGAGGACGCAACTGCGCCGCGGGCAACCGGGCGTAGTCGCGGAACTCGTCGACCATCGACTTCAGCGCCGACACCTGGTTGACGATCGTCTGCGTGTTCTTGGCGAGCATCTCGGCATCCGACGGCGGCAGCCGATCGCGCAGCTTCAGCGCCATGCGCTCGGCGGCGAGCTGGATCGGCGTCAACGGATTCTTGATCTCGTGCGCGAGGCGCCGCGCCACCTCGGACCAGGCCAGCGCGCGCTGGGCGCTGACCACTTCGGTGATGTCGTCGAACACGATCACGTAGCCCACCCGCTGCTCGGGCAGGATCGAACCGCGCGCGAGCAGGGTCTGGTCGGCGGGTCGGTTCGCGTCGGGCGCGCCTTCGGGCGGCGCTTCGGTGTCCGAGCGGCCGAGCACGAACTGTCTCTGCCAGCTCGCCGAGCCGGTGGCGGCGTGTTCGTTGAAGGCCGCGCGGATGTCGTCGGCCAGGCGCCCGACGCCCGGCAGCTCGGACAGCGGCTCGCCCAGGTGGTTCTCGAGATGGGTGCCGAGGATGCGATCCGCGCCCGGATTGGCCAGCGTCAGCCGCAGGTCGGAGTCGAGCACCATCACGCCCGCGTCCAGGTTGGCGAGCACGCTCTCCAGGCGCGCGTTGACGCGTTCGAGCTCGCGCTGGTTGCGCTCGACCAGCGAGCGGGCGTCCTGCAGCTGACGGGTCATCGCGTTGAACGACCGGGTCAGCACCCCGAGTTCGTCGCGGCCCGTGTAGTCCTTCACCTGCCGGAAGTCGCCTTCGGCGACCGCGCGCGTGGCCGCCGCCAGTTCGGAGAGCGGGCCGGTCAGCCACCCGGCCAGCAGGAAGGCGCCGGCGACCGCGGCGAACACCGTCAACAGGAAGGTAAGCGTCAGCGTGATGCGAAAGATGCGCTTCAGGCCGCTGCGCGACAACGAGAGCTGCTGGAAGTCGCGAAAGCCCTGCTGCACCGCCTCGGCGTTCTCTGACAACGCGGTGGGCACCGATTGCACCAGCTGCAGGTAACGGCTGTCGTCGACCCGCTGGCCCTCGGAGGCGACGACGACGATCACCCGCAGCTTCAGCGACTTGTCGGTCGCCCCCGCCTCGCCGCCCTCGACCCGGGCGAACTGCCGCGTCAGGCGTGCCTGACGCAGCGCATCCGCCGGCGGCAGGTCGGGCACCAACCGCGCGAACTGACCGCCACTGGCGGTGAGCACCCGTCCCGAGCCGGTCAGCAGCAGGGCCTCCTGCACACCGACCTGCTCACGCAGGCGCGACAGGGCCTGCGGCCAGGCGATCGTCGGTGTCTCGCCGATCTCGGCGGCCATCACCCGCGCCTTCTGCGTGAGGTCGGTGAGCATCGAATCGAGCGAGGTGCGCGCCAGGTTCATCCCCGAGTCGAGCGCGCGCTCCAGCGGCACGTCGAACCAGGACTCGATCGAGCGACCGACGAATTGGACCGCCACGAAGAACACCAGCGCCACCGGCACCACGGTCATCAGGATGAACGAGCCGGCCATGCGCGCCATCAACCGGGTGCCGAACCAGCCGCGCCGGTAGCGGATGACGAGCCGTCGCGTCAGTTCGAAGACGAGCGCCATCAGCATCAGCGCGACCGCACCGGCGAGCGCGAGCAGCACCGGGTAGTGCCCCTCGAACAGCGCGGTGTTGCCGCTGGCCGTCGCGAGCAGGCCGAGCAGGATCACCGCCATCGTCACCGAGGCGATCAGCGCCACCCGAAGGGCGCGCGTTATTGAGCGCTTCTCGCGATCTCGGGGGTGAACCTGAAGCGTTTCCATTCGGCGCTCAGTGTCCAGTCGCGGTTGGTCAGGGCGTTGACCTGGAAAGGCTTGGGCAGCTGCGTGGTGTCCAGGCGCAGGCGGACCTGCACGTCATACAGGGTGCCGGTGCGCAGCTGATCGGGCTCGAGAACGCGCCAGCCGCGCACCCGCGACAGCGCGCTCAGCGCGTCTTTCAAGGTGGCGAAGGACTGCGCGAAGCCCGACAGCGACAAGCGGTACTGCCGGGTGAGCGCGTGGTAGGACAGCCGGTAGGTCTGCGAGGCCGACGCCACCGCCTCATCGAACCAGTACCAGCGCGGTCGCGACGCTTCGAACTCCACGACGAAGTGCAGGGTCACCCCGCGATTCACCGCCTCCTCGAGGCGCGACGGCAGCGGGACCAGGAAATCGGCGGCCAGCAGCCAGCCATCCGGGGAGGGGTCGAGGCGAGCGCTCTGAACCTCGATGGCGTCGGCGGCTCGGGCCGGGGTCGCCGCGGCCGTGAGGGCCGCCCAGACCATCGCCATCAGGGCCAGCGCCCGGACAAGGCGGGCGGTCACGGGCGTTTCTGGATCGATGCGTAGAAAAATCCGTCGTGGTCTCGGGCGGGCGTGGACCGGGGCAGCAGGTGACCGATCCGGTGATCCTGGGAATCGCCCTCCCACCGCCAGGTGAGCATCTGACGCCGGGCATCGGGCCTGTTGGCGCAGAACCGATCGACCACGCGCTCGCCCTCGTCTCGAAAGACGGAACACGTGGCGTAGAGCAATGTACCACCCGGCTCCAGCAGCCCCCACAGGGCGCCGAGCATTTCCGACTGCCGGTTTGCCAATGTCGCGAGATCGCGACGGCGTCGCAGCCATCGCACGTCGGGGTGCCGACGCACGATGCCGGAGGCCGAACAGGGGGCATCGAGCAGGATGCGCTGGAAGGGTCGACCGTCCCACCAGCCACGGGGATCGGCGGCGTCACCCGCCAGCACCCGGGCCGTGCGCTTGGCGCGATCCAGGTTCTCGCGCACCCGATCCAGGCGCCCGGGATCGATGTCCAGCGCGGTCAGCTCGCATCGGGCCACCTCCAGCAGATGCACGCTCTTGCCACCGGGGGCCGCGCAGGCGTCGAGCACCCGCTCGCCGTCGCGCGGGGCGAGCAGCGGCGCGGCCATCTGGGCGGCGAGGTCCTGCACCGCGAACCAGCCCTGCGCGTAGCCCGGCAGGCCGGCCACCTCGGCGGGTTCGTCCAGCACGATCGCATCGGGACCGACCACGCGCCCCGACAGGCCCTGTGCCTGCAGGTGCTCGAGGTAGCCGGCGGCCGTGTGGCGCTCGCGATCGACACGCAGGGTCATCGGCGCCGGCGTGTCGTCGGCGGCCAGCACCGCTTCCCAGTCACGGGGGTGGTCTCGGCGCAGTTGCTCGACCCACCAGGCGGGGTGGTTCCAGCGCGCCTCGGGGTCGTCGCCCACCGCCGTGACCAGGGCCTCGCGTTCGCGCAGGAATCGGCGCAGGGTGGCGTTCAGAAACCCCGCCGCGGGAGCGAGATCGGGCGCGCCCCGCGCGTCGCCAACCACCTGGTCGACGACCACCGCTTCGTGCCGGCGCTGCGGACCGAGCAGCTCGGACAAGGCCACCCACTGGACCGCGGCCACGACCGGCGCCGGCTCGCGTGCATTCAGTCGCTGCGCCAGGGCCCGGGCGGTCCCCAGCCGTCGCACCGTGCCATAGGCGATGTCGCGCATGGCCGGACGGGAGGCATGCGGCAGCGCGAAGCGGCGATCGACATCGTCGAGCGCCTCGGGCAGTGCGCGGCCGCGGACCAGTTGCTCGATCGCCGCGGCCGCCGCCCGCATCTCGCGCCCGAGGAGCGCGCGCGGCCGGTGCGTCGGGGCCGGCCGCGTCGGATCCACGTCGCGCAGGTGGACCTCTCAGCCCCGACGGCCCGCCAGCGCCATCAGGCGCGCGATGCGCTCCTCGGTGGCCGGGTGGGTGGAGAACAGGCCGCGCAGCCCGCCGCCGGACAAGGGGTTCATGATCATCATCTGCGCGGTCTCGGGGTGGCGCTCGGTGGTCTCCAGTGGAATGCCCTGCGCGTAGCGATGGATCTTGTCGAGCGCCGAGGCCAGCGCCGCGGGGTCGCCGCTGATCTCGGCACCGCCCCGATCGGCCTCGAACTCGCGCGCGCGGGAGATCGCCATCTGGATCAGCGCACCCGCCAGCGGCGCGAGGATCGCCATCAGGATGCCGGCGATCGGATTGGCCGGCCGGCCCTCGCTGTCGCGACCACCGAAGAACATCGCGAAGTTGGCCAGCGCCGAGATCGCACCGGCCATCGTGGCCGAGATCGTGGAGATCAGGATGTCGCGATGCTTCACGTGCGCCAGCTCGTGCGCCATCACGCCCCGCAACTCGCGCGCCGACAGCACGCGAAGAATGCCGGTGGTGGCGGCCACCGCCGCATTGGCCGGGTTGCGGCCGGTCGCGAACGCGTTGGGCGCGTCTTCCTGGATGAGATACACCCGGGGCATCGGCAGCTCGGCCCGCTGGGCGAGGTCTCGCACCATGCCGTAGAACTCCGGCGCGGTGGTCTCGTCGACCTCCTGCGCGTTGTACATGCGCAGGACCATCTTGTCGGAGAACCAGTACGCGAAGAAGTTCGAGACCAGCGCGAAGCCCAGCGCCATCAGCATGCCGGTCTTGCCCCCCATGGCGGCACCCATCACCCCGAACAGCGCGGTGATCGCGGCCATCAGCATGGCGGTCTTGATCCAATTGAACATCGTCAGCGTCTCCTTCGACCCGGGTCGGGTCGCCACAATGCCCCCAACATGGGGATCCCTGGGTCGCCTGCAAGGCCCGGACATTGCATGTCCCGGCCTCTCACCGCGGCGCGGCGACGGGCGTCAGGCGCCCGCGGTACCAACGGCCGGCTCGAATCGGCTCCCCGGCGCACCCCCGCCGGCCGCCCGCCAGGCCGAGACCGGCACGCGCCGGGCGCCCGGGCGCTGGACTTCCAGCAGCTCGATCACGCCATCGCCGCAGGCCACCCGCAGCACGTCGCTCCCGGAGGCCAGCACCGTGCCGGGCGCGGCCGCGGATTCACCGGTTTCCCGCCGCCCCGCCCGTGCCCGCCAGATCTTGAGGCCTTCGGGCTCGCCCTGGGAAGCCTCGGCACGAAGCCAGCCGACGCAACCGGGAAAGGGGTCGAAGGCGCGGATCTTGTCCACCAGGCGCTGCACCGGCAGCGACCAATCGAGCGCGGCCTCGGCCTTGAGGATCTTGTGCGCGTAGGTGACCCCTTCGGTCGGCTGGGCCCGGGCCCGCAGCCGGCCGGCGGCGAGGTCGTCGAGCGCGCGCACGATCAGGCGGGCGCCCTGCGCCGCGAGCTTGTCGTGCAGGCTGGCGGCGGTGTCCTCGGGCGCGATCGGCATCGGCTCGGCCAGCAGCATCGCGCCGGTGTCCAGCCCCTCGTCCATCTGCATGATGGTGATGCCGGTCTGGGCGTCGCCGGCCTCGATCGCGCGCTGGATCGGGGCCGCGCCGCGCCAGCGCGGCAGCAGCGAACCGTGGATGTTCAGGCAACCGTGCCGTGGCAGGGCCAGCACCGCGGCCGGCAGGATCAGGCCGTAGGCCGCCACCACCATCACGTCGGCATCCGCGTCCCGCAGGGGGGCTTGCGACGCCGGATCGCGCAGCGTGGCGGGCTGGTGCAGCGGCAGTCCCCGGGCCTGCGCCCATTGCTTCACCGGGCTGGCCTGAAGTTTTTGCCCACGTCCGGCGGGCTTGTCGGCGCGAGTGAGAACCAACTTCACCTCGTGACCCGCCGCCACCAGCGCGATCAAGGCCTCGCGGGCGAACTCGGGGGTTCCGGCGAAGATCAGGCGCACCGGGTCAGCGGGACGGCGAGCCCGCCGCGAACGACGGGCGGCTTCCCGGGCGGCCCATCAGGCTGCCTCGCGGTCTTGCTTGAGCAGCTTGGCGCGGATGCGGTTCTGCTTGAGCCGCGAAAGGTACTGCACGAACACCTTGCCCTTGAGGTGATCCATCTCGTGCTGCAGACAGACCGCCAGCAGGCCATCGGCATCGAGGACGAAGGGCTTGCCATCGACGTCGAACGCGCGGACCCGCACCCGGTCGGGGCGCTCGACCTCGTCGTAGACGCCCGGGACCGACAGGCAGCCCTCCTCGTAGACCTTGCAGTCCGGGCTGGCGTCGACGATGGCGGGATTGATGAAGACCTTGAGCTCCGACTTGTCTTCGGAGATGTCGATGACGATCACCTGCAGGTGGACGTCGACCTGCGTCGCGGCCAGCCCGATGCCGGGCGCGGCGTACATGGTCTCGGCCATGTCGGCGACCAGGCGACGCAGCCCGTCGTCGAAGACCTCCACGGGCCGGGCGACGGTGTGCAGCCGGGAATCGGGATATCGGAGAATCGGAAGGACGGCCATCGGCGGAAATCTACCGTTGATTCCGGAATATGCTTGCGGGATCAAGGGATTAGCGGCAGAATTTGAGACAAAGTCTGCGGTTTCAAGCCCTTGATTTCATGGGGAAATTTGCGGACTGACCGAGTTCTCTCAACCCTCTCCCGGTGCCGCCCTCCATGATGAATAAGTCTAGCATGCGTGCCCTCGCGTTGGCGCTCACGATGGTCGGCGCGCCGGTGTGCGCGCAGGCGCAGAGCGCGACGGCCCCGTCGGCACCCGCGGCCACGCCGCCCGCCGCCAAGCCCCCCCTGGAAATCTCCCGCGACGCCCCCGACAAGCACGTCGTGGTCAAGGGCGACACGCTCTGGGGCATTTCCGGCAAGTTCCTCGAGAAACCCTGGCGTTGGCCGGAGATCTGGGAACTGAACCGTGAACAGATTCGCAATCCGCACCTGATCTACCCGGGCGACATCGTCTATCTGGACACCAGCGGCGGCACGCCACGGCTGCGCCTGGCCAAGGCCGTGGGCGCGACGCCCGCCGCGGCACCCACGCCGGCCGCGGCGCCGGTGAGCGCCGGTCCGGAGAACGCCGAGCGCGCCCAGCCGCGCGTGCGCGAGCGCCCGATCGGCGCCGACGCGATTCCCACCGTCAATGCCGCGGCGATCGAGCCCTTCCTGAACCGCCCGCTGATCCTCGACGAGAAGGGCCTGCAGGACAACCCGCGCATCGTCGGCACCCAGGAGGGCCGGGTCTTCCTGGGCCGAGGCGATCTCGCCTACGTGCGCGGCATCAAGGAGCAGACCGACACCGACTGGTACGTCTACCGCGCGGCCAAGCCGCTGCTCGACCCGGACACCCGCAAGCCCCTGGCCTACGAGGCGATCTTCCTGGGCGCGGCCCGGCTCGAGCGGCGCGGTGATCCGGCGGCGTTTCGCATCGTCGGCGCCAACGAGGAGATCGGCGAGGGCGACCGCCTGGTCCCGGCCGAGCGCGCGCGCAGCCTGAACTTCGTACCCCGGCCGCCCGAATCCTCCGTGTCCGGCCGGATCGTCTCGGTGTACCGCGGCGTGTCGCAGGCCGGCAAGAACAGCGTCGTGGCCCTGAACGTGGGCACGCAACAGGGCGTGGCGCCCGGCCATGTGCTCGCGATCAAGGAACGCTCGCGCACCATGAAGGAGCGCGAGACCCAGCAGCCGGTCAGCCTTCCGGGTGAGCCGATTGGCCATGTCATGGTGTTCCGGGTCTTCGATAAGATCGCCTACGGATTGATCGTCGACGCCTACAAAGCCGTCACGGTCGGAGACGACATCGTGAACCCCTGAGGCCCGCATGCCCGAAGACCCGGACGGGCGCGCCGAGCGCGCGTCCTGGTTGACCCTCAGCCTCACCCCGGGCATCGGCCCCCTCACCACCGCACGCCTGCTCCAGGCCTTCGGCCCGCCCGAAGACATCCTGCGAGCCTCCCACGCCCGGCTCAGCGCCCGGATCGGTCCGGCGCTCGCCACCGCCGTGCTCGCCGACGACCCGCAGCGGGCCCGGGCGGTGCAGGCCAGTCTCCGATGGGCCGAGGCCCCCGGGCGGGCATTGATCACCCTGGACGACCCCCGCTACCCGCCGCGCCTGCTGCAGACGCCCGACCCTCCGCCGGTGCTGTGGGCCCAGGGTCGCCTCGAACGGCTGCATTCGCCCGCCCTGGCGATCGTCGGCAGCCGCTCGGCCACACGTGGCGGCCAGGAAACCGCCACCGACTGGGCTCGCGCTCTCGGTGAGCAAGGACTCACCATCGTCAGCGGGCTCGCCCTGGGCATCGACGCCGCCGCCCACCGTGGCGCGCTGCGCACCCCGGGCGGCACCATCGCCGTGCTGGGCACCGGCATCGAACGCATCTACCCGCGCCAGCAGCGGGCGTTGGCCCAACACATCGCCACCGAGGGCCTGCTCCTGTCGGAACTGCCGCCCGAGGCCGAGCCGCGCCGGGCGGCGTTTCCGCGCCGTAACCGCCTGATCGCCGGGCTGTCGCTGGGCGTGCTGGTGGTGGAGGCCGCCATTCGCAGCGGCTCGCTGATCACCGCGCGCCTGGCCACCGACCTCGGCCGGGAGGTGTTCGCGATGCCGGGCTCCATCCACTCACCCACCGCGAAAGGCTGCCACTGGCTGATCAAACAAGGCGCGCAACTCGTGGAGTGCGCCGACGATGTCTGGGCGGCGATCGATCGGCAGGTGCCCGGGCTGCGCCCTGCGCCCGCCCCGGCCGATGCCACGCGCCCGGAGGCCCCCGGCAGTCCCGACGACGACCTCCTGGCCAGCCTGGGCTGGGACCCGGCCGACCTCGATACCCTGATCCGCCGCCGCCATGACGCGGGCTCGGCGCCGGGCGAGGACGGCGCGCTCTTCGAGCGCCTGCTGGCCCTCGAACTCGCCGGCCGGGTGGAGCGAACCCCCGAGGGTACCTTCAAAAGAATTTCTTAGTAAGCACATGCTCTCGCGAGAACCAGCGCCAAATCAGGCGATTTCCGGAAGCCCCGGTGGCGCGGCCGAGGCCGGGATTCGCCATGAAGCCGGTGGGCACGCTTGCGCCGGGTTGCAAGCGCCTCTTATGATTGGCGCCCTTTTCGCCGAGCACGGATCCCTCCGGGTCACATGGGCAAGTCGCTGATCATTGCCGAGAAGCCCTCGGTCGCCGCCGACATCGCCAAGGCGATCGGCGGCTTCACCCGCCATGGCGAGTACTACGAAAGCGACGACTACGTCCTGTCGTCGGCGGTCGGCCATCTGGTCGAGATCGCCGCGCCCGAACAGTTCGAGGTCAAGCGCGGCAAGTGGTCGTTCGCGCACCTGCCGGTCATCCCCCCGCACTTCGATGTCCAGCCGATCGCCAAGAACGAGGAGCGCCTGAAGGTCCTGGCGCGCCTGATCCGCCGCAAGGACGTCGACGGCCTGATCAACGCCTGCGACGCCGGACGCGAGGGCGAGCTCATCTTCCGGCTGATCACCCAGTACGCGAAGGCCCGTCAGCCGGTGCGCCGGCTGTGGCTGCAGTCGATGACGCCGGCGTCGATCCGCGACGCGTTCAAGCACCTGCGTGACGACCAGCAGATGATGCCGCTGGCCGATGCCGCGCGCTGCCGCTCCGAGGCCGACTGGCTGGTGGGGATCAACGGCACCCGCGCGATGACCGCGTTCAATTCGCGTGATGGGGGCTTCTACCTCACCACCGTGGGGCGCGTGCAGACGCCCACGCTGGCCATCGTGGTCGACCGCGAGGACAAGATCCGTCGCTTCGTGTCGCGCGACTACTTCGAGGTGCGCGCCACCTTCCAGGCCGAGGCCGGCACCTACGAAGGCCGCTGGTTCGACCCGCAGTTCAAGAAGGGCGAGGACCCCGAGGCCCGGGCCGAGCGGCTCTGGGAACGCGCCGCCGCGCAGGCCGTCAGCGACGCCTGCACCGGCCAGCCGGGCGTGGTCACCGAAGAATCCAAGCCCTCCACGCAGATCTCGCCCCAGCTCTTCGACCTCACCAGCCTGCAGCGCGAGGCGAACGGCCGTTTCGGCTTCTCGGCCAAGACCACGCTGTCGCTGGCCCAGGCGCTGTACGAGAAGCACAAGGTCCTCACCTACCCGCGAACCGACGCGCGCGCGCTGCCCGAGGACTACATGCCCACGGTGCGCGAGACGCTCTCGATGCTGCAGGAGCAAACCGCGTTCGCCCCGTTCGCACGGCAGATTCTCGCCCAGGGCTGGGTGCGGCCGAACAAGCGCGTGTTCGACAACAGCAAGATCAGCGACCACTTCGCGATCATCCCCACGCTGCAGGCGCCGCGGGCGCTGTCCGATGCCGAACAGCGCATCTACGACCTGGTCGTGCGACGCTTCATGGCGGTGTTCTTCCCGGCCGCCGAGTACCTGGTGACCACCCGCATCACCGAGGTCGCCAAGCACCTGTTCAAGACCGAGGGCCGGGTGATGGTCAATCCCGGCTGGCTGGCCATCTATCAGCGCGCTGGCGACGAGGGTGCCGCCGCGGGCGGCGCCGCGAAGGCCGACGCCACGCTGGTGCCGGTCAAGCCCGGCGAGAAGGTCCACACCGAGCAGGCGGAGGTGATCGCACTGGCCACCCGCCCGCCCGCCCGGTACAACGAGGCCACGCTGCTGTCGGCGATGGAAGGCGCCGGCAAGCTGATCGAGGACGACGAACTGCGCGAGGCCATGGCCGAGAAGGGCCTGGGCACGCCAGCCACACGCGCCGCGATCATCGAGGGACTGATCGCCGAGAACTACCTGCTGCGCGACGGCCGCGACCTGCTGCCCACTACGAAGGCCTTCCAGCTGCTCACGCTGCTGCGCGGCCTGGGCGTCGAGGAGCTCACGATGCCCGAGCTCACCGGCGACTGGGAGTACAAGCTCTCGCAGATGGAACGCGGCCGCCTGCGGCGCGACGAGTTCATGCACGAGATCGGCGAGGTCACCCGCCGCATCGTCGAGCGCGCGAAGAACTACCAGGCCGACACCGTGCCCGGCGACTACGCGACGCTGAAGTCGCCCTGCCCGAAATGCGGCGGTGTGGTGCAGGAGAACTACAAGCGCTTCGCCTGCACGCGCTGCGACTTCTCCATCACCAAGATCCCCGGCAGCCGGCAGCTCGATGTCGCCGAGGCCGAGACCCTGCTCACCGAGCGCACGCTGGGCCCGCTGCAGGGCTTTCGCAGCCGGCTGGGCCGGCCGTTCGCGGCGATCCTGAAGCTCACCGACGAGCACAAGCTCGAGTTCGACTTCGGCCAGTCGCGCGACGACGACGACAACGCCGAACCGATCGACTTCAGCGCTCAGACGCCGCTGGGCGCCTGCCCGAAGTGCGGCGCCTCGGTCTACGAGCACGGCCTGTCCTACGTCTGCGAGAAGTCGGTGGGCCCGGCGCGGCAGTGCGACTTCCGCAGCGGCAAGATCATCCTGCAGCAGGAGATCGGCACCGACCAGATGCGCAAGCTGCTCGCCGAGGGCCGCACCGATCTGCTGCTGGGCTTCGTGTCCTCGCGCACGCGGCGCAAGTTCAAGGCCTTCCTGGTGCGCGGCGCCGACGGCAAGATCGGCTTCGAGTTCGCACCCCGCGCCGCCAAGCCCGATGGCACGCCGGCCGCGCCCGCGCGCGCCTCGCGGGCGGCCAAGCCGGCCGCGGCCGACGCGACGACACCCGCGGGCGACGAGACCGGCACGCCCGGCACCCGCGCGAAGGCAAGCGCCGCACCGAAGAAGTCCGCGGCCAAGAAACCCGCCGCCCGCAAACCCGCGGCCAAGAAGCCGGCGGCGAAGAAACCGGCCGCCAAGAAGCCCGCGGCCGCCGCCGCGAAGAAGGCCGCCCCATCGGCGGGGGCCAAGCGGGCGAAGTCGGCCTGAGTCCGACGCGCCGCGTGTTGTCGCGCCACCGGCCGGGCAGCCCCCTCCAGGAATCGCCGCCGTGGATCTGCTGCTGTCCGACTGGGTCTTCGGCTACGGCTCGCTGATCTGGAACCCCGAGGTCGAGTTCGACCGATCCCTGCTGGGCCGGGTGCACGGGTATCACCGCGCCTTCTGCATCCGCTCGACCCACTACCGGGGCACCGCCGAACGGCCCGGCGTGGTCCTGGGGCTGGTTCGCGGGGGCAGTTGCGTGGGCGTCGCGTTCCGGCTGCTGCGCCACAGCCGACGCCGCTCGATCGAGCGCTTGTACGAGCGCGAGATGCTCAACGACGTCTATGTGCCCACGCTGGCCGCAGTCAGCCTGCACGACGGCCGACAGGTGCGTGCGCTCACCTTCGTCGCGAACCCGACCAACCCGGCGTTCCAGCGCCTGACCGAGCCCGAGATCCTCGCGCGGCTGGCCTCCAGTGTCGGGCAGCGCGGCCCGAATCGCGACTACGCGATCAACACCCACCAGTCGCTGCAGGACCGCGGCGTGCACGATGCGCGACTGGCCCGTCTGGTGTACCAGCTCAAGGCCACTGGCGCGCGCTGAACGCCGCGCGGCGGTCGGACCATGCGCCGACCACCGGGTGGCGGCGGTCGCCGACGCGTCGGCCACGAGGGCCGCTTCAGCGCGACGACGCGCAATCCGGGGCGAGTTCGCGAAAGGTGGTCTCGAATCGCGCGCCCGAACGCACCGCGTCGACCAGTTCCCGAAGGGCGCCGGGCCGTGCGCACCCGAGCCAGGTGCGCACCGCATGGCCGGCCGCGCCGTACACCACGCGGTGGTTCCCGGGGTCGTCGCCGCGCGTCTCGCCGTAGCGGCGCAAGGCGTCGATCCAGTCCGCGCGGGAGACCAGCTCGTCGAGCCCGGGGGTGGGCAGCCCCAGCCGCTGGACCTCGCGCCAGTGCGGCGCGGAATGACGGGGCTCGTCGGCCACGACGACCGCGACCCCTTCGTCGAACCATCGGGGAATGTCCCCGATCCGCGACCAGCCGCCGACCCGCCGGTACAGCTCCGCGTGCGACCACTCGTGCGCCACCAGCGCCGCACTCAAGCCATTGGGTGACAGCCGGATCGCGAGGTCCCCGAACGCGCTCGCCCGCTCGCCCAGCGAACCGAATCGCTGCGCGCACGCCGCGCTCACACAGGCCACGACGTATGGTGTGCTCGAGAGCGGGCCCCACCAGCGCTCGGCCTTCGCCCGGCCGGCGTCGATCTGCGCCACGAGCGCCTCCCGCTGGGACGGCGACATCGCCGGGTCGACATACAGGCCGGGACGAACGAGGTCCATCGCGAACAGCGACGGCATCGCCATCGGCAGGCTTCGCCAGGCCCCGCAGCCGCCGAGCGACAGCGTGAGCGCCGCCGACAGCACCAGCCGGCAGGGCCGGATCCTCGGGAGCGATGTCATCGGTGCGTGTCCGTCTGGTTGCGTCGTCATCCGGCGAACCCGCTGACAGGGTCTCACTTCAGACCGTGCCGCTCCAGCATCCGATAGGCCGTGCGCTCCGACACACCCATCGCCACCGCGACCCGACGGCGGTTGCCCTGGTACTTGCGCAACAGCTGCTCCAGGTAGGCCCGCTCGATCTCGTCCAGCGTGGGCTCCTCGCCCAGGTTCAGCAGGCCGCCCCCACCGGCGGGGGCATCGCGCACCTGATCGAACGGACCGAGGTGCGACGGCTGGATCTCGCGCTCGCCCAGCGACAGGATCGCCGCGCGCTCGAGCACGTTGCGCAGTTCACGCACGTTGCCCGGCCAACGGTGGGCGCACAGGCGCTGCATCGCCTCGGGCGACAGGTGTTTCTCGCCGTAGTCGGCGCGCATATGCGCCAGGAAGTGCGCGGCCAGCTGCGGCACGTCCTCGCGTCGGTCGCGCAGCGGCGGGATCTCGATCACGAACCCCGACAGCCGATAGAAGAGATCGGCGCGAAAGCTGCCGTCGCGCACCATCGCCGACAGGTCGCGGTTGGTCGCCGCGACCACGCGAACGTCGGCGCGCTGATCCGCGGTGGCCCCGACCCGCCGAAAGCGTCCGGTCTCGATCGTGCGCAGCAGCTTGGCCTGTCCCGCCGCGCCGACCTCGCCGAGCTCGTCCAGGAACACGGTGCCGCCACGCGCGACCTCGATCAGCCCGGGCTTGCGCCGATCGGCGCCGGTGAACGCCCCCCGCTCGTGGCCGAAGAGCTCGGACTCGAACAAGGTGTCCTGCAGGGTGGCGCAATCGACCACCACGAAATTGCCGTCGCGCCGGGGACTCGCGTGGTGGATCGCATGGGCGACCAGTTCCTTGCCGGCACCGCTCTCGCCTTGCACCAGCACGGTCTTCTCGGTGGGCCCCACCGCCTCGACCAGGCGCCGCACCTGGCGCATCGCCTCGCTGTCGCCGACCATGCCCCCGAGGTACCGGCTGCCCGCCTCCGACCGATGCAGCTCGTGCTCGGCCTGCAGGCGCGAGCGCTCCAGCGCCCGGCGCAGCACCAACTCGAGCTCGTCGAGATTGACCGGCTTGACGAGGTAGTCCGAGGCACCCAAGCGCATCGCCTCGACGGCCTGGAGGATCGAACCGTACGCGGTCAGCATCACCACCGGGTATTGACCGGACAGCTCGGACAGCGGGCCGAAGCCCTGGGAGTCCGGCAGGTTCACGTCGAGCAGCACGACGTCGGGTGCGACCTCGCGGATGCGTGCGCGTGCCTGCGCCCAGGTGCCCGCCGAACTCGCGTCGAAGCCGGTTCGACGCAGCTCGTTCTCGAGCAGGCCCCGCAGGGTCGCGTCGTCCTCGACGATCACGATCGACGGGTTCATGCGCCCGCCTCCCACAAGGGCAGCCGGACCTCGAACACGCTGCCCGCGCCGAGCTCGCTGCGCACCGACAGGTGTCCGCCCCAGCGCTCGACGCTCGCGCGGCTGATCGCCAGCCCCAGCCCGGTGCCGCGGGTGCCGTCGGCGCGACGGCTGAAGAACGGCAGGAACACCGACGCGAGGTTCTCGGGCGCGATGCCGCAGCCGTCGTCCTCGAACTCGAGCACGCACTGGCGATCCCGGACGCGGCCGCGGATCGCGAGCCGGCCACCATCGGGCATCGCGTGCAGCGCGTTCTGCACCAGGTTCAACACGACCATCCGCAGTTCGCCATCGGCGGCCCGCACGCACACGCCGGCCGGCTCGATCTCGACGCTGATCGTCACACAGAGTCGACCGGCCTCCTCGCCCAGCAAGGAGACCGTCTCGCGCACGACCGCGTCCACCGCCAGCGCGGTGGCGGGCTCGCCGACCGGCTGGCTCATGCTCATCAGGCGCTGCGTGATCGACACGCAGCGATCGATCTCGCGGTCGACGAGCTCCAGGTAACTGATGAGCTCACCGGCGGCCATCGTGCCCTTGCGCATCCCGCGCAGGCTGGCCTGCAGCGCGATCCGGATCGACGCGAGCGGATTGTGGATCTCGTGGGCGACGCCGTTGGCGAGCAGCCCGATCGCTGACAAGCGCTGTTCCTGCGAGAACTTCAGCTTGTCGTCGAGTCGCCGGATCGACTCGACGATCCGGCGCTGGCCCGCCTCGACCTCCAGCGGCGCGGCCTCGATCTCGACCTCGATCGGGGTGCCATCGGCCCGCCGGAACTGCATCGCGCAGCGCAGCGGGCCGGCTTCGCCGCGCAACTCGACCACCGGGCAGGTGACCAGTGTCGCCGGACACGGCTCGCCGCGGCCCCGGCTGACCTCGTAGCAGAACCGCCCGACCGGGTTGGGCACACCCACCAGCTCGGCATAGCCGTGGTTCGCGTTGACGATCCGATAGTCCTCGCCGATCACCAGCAGCGGATCGGGATCGGCGTCGATCAACCGCTGCAGATAGGCCCGCTGACCATCGACCCGTTCGATCAGGCGGTGGGTGGACTCGGCGAGGTGGTCGAGCTGGTTGCCCAGGTCGGTGAACTCGTTGGTGCCGCGCATCGCCGCACGCGCTCCCAGGTCACCCGCCGCCTGCGCGCGAACCGTGTCCGAGAGCCGTCGGACCGGCGTCACTACCCGTCGACGCAGCACCCACCAGACCGCCATCGCCAGCGTGGCGATCACCGCCGCGCCGCTCAACGCCAGCGGCAGCGATTGCGCCCGGGCCTCGCGCTCGAGCACGGGCGCGTCGAAATCGACCACCAGGATGCCGTTGACCGGGTGCGCGCGAGGATCCCCATGGCAACCCGAGCAGGCGGCGGCATTGCGGATCGGGTGGACGATGCGCATCCGCGGTCCATCGGGCGACTCGAACCAATGGTGGACCGGAGGGGTCGACGCGCAAGCGCCGTGCAGGCACAAGCCCGCGAGGAGTTCGGGCCGGTGACCCAGCGGACCGTCGGCGGCCGCCGAGAACCGGGCCTCGCCCGACGGCGCCAGCACCAGCGCCTGGCGCACCTGCGGCATCCGGCCCAGCTCGGCCAGCACCAGCTGCATGCCCGGAAGGTCGCGCTTGAGCATCGCGTTGCGCAGGCTCGCCTCGAAGAGCTGGGCCACACGCCCGGCGGCGGCCTGGTGCTCGGCACGCAGGGCGCGGTCACCCAGCCAGAACGCGGCGACGAGGAAGGCGATCGACACCACGAGCACGATCGCCACGAGCCAGACCAGCAGCTCGCGTTCGAGCCGCGCGCGAAGCCAGTGGCTCAGTCGTTCGGACAAGGCGGCGTGCCGGCGTGACCCGTGCGGATCCGTCCCGTCGTCCGGCACCCGTCGTGCCGGGCCGGCGGATCCGCGGATCTCATGGGCCGTCCCCGAGGGAGGCCGTCGCGTGGACACCGGCGGTGGCCGGGTCGAGATGTCTTCGGAGGCAGGCACAGTAATCGACGCTCAGGCGGGCCAGCGACCGGTAGAACGCGGTCGCCGCTCGCCGCTCGACCGCCTCGGCGAAGGCGGGCATCCAGATCATGAGGTGTTCGTCGAGGAAGTGCAAAGCGTCGGCCCCGTCGCCGCGCTCGAGCAGCAGCGCGACGAATTCGAGTTCCAGCGCGAGGTGGTCGTCGGCCATCACGCGCCAGTCGGCCGCCGCCACGCCGTGCCGGCGGAAGAACGCGCGCACGTCGAACGTGGGCTGCTGCAGCACCAGGCCGTCCTCGTCGCGCCAGACCGATTCGAACGGTGCCGCCCGGCAGGCGTGCGTCAGGTAGATGCCCGCATAGTCGGCCGCCAGCTCGAGATCACCGGCGGTGTCTTGGGCCAATGCGTCGAGCGCCTCCCCCATCGCCGACAGCGTGGCCGACGGAAGCGGCCCGAGGGCCAGGTCCTGCGGGAAGCCTTCGCGCCGCGCCCGGACCAACGTGGCGCGATCACGCTCGCCGGCGTGCAGCCACGCCAGCGCCCGAAGGTCCTCGGCCCACTGCGTGGCCAGCGGTGGCAGCGGAAGCGACGGCGTGGCGCGCGCACCCATCGTTCAGACCTTTCCCTTGGGGTGGGCGACGAACACGATCGACGGGTTCGTCAGCTCGGGGTTGGCCATGTCGCGCACCCGGTCGACCACCTTGTCCCGCGGCCCGACCGCGGTGGTGGCGTGCGTGCCCGCGCGCAGCTTGTCGATCGGGCCGATGTCGAGCACCCGCATCATGCAGGCCATCACACAGTAGGGCTTGCGTCCGGCTTCGAGCTCGTCGATGCACAGGTTGCACTTCTTGACGACCTTGTCCTGCGGATCCCATTGCGGGGCGCCGTACGGACAGGCGGCCTCGCAGCGTCGGCAGGCGATGCACAGCGTCGAGTCGATGTCGACCACGCCATTGTCGGCCCGCTTCCAGATCGCACCGGTGGGGCAGGTGGGCAGGCAGGCGGGCTCGGCGCAGTGGTTGCACGACATGTTCACCTTGTACGCGAACACATCCGGGAACTTCCCGCCTTCGACGTACATCACCCGACGAAAGCGCGGCCCGGGTGGCAGCCCGTTCTTGTCCTTGCACGCGATCTCGCAGGCGCGACAGCCGATGCAGTCCTGGTTGTTGTGCACGAAGCCGAGCTGCACCGCGGGCTTGACCGGCTCGTAGGTGCTGGCGTCGCGCCGGGCGATCGCCTCGCGCATCTGCTCCTTGTCCGCGATCTTGCGAGGCGGCGTTCCGTCTTGCTTGGCCATCGTCGTTCCTCAGTAGTCGCGGCGAAAGACGGACGAGCGCGCACTGGCCAGCCGGTCCCATCCGGGTCGGTGCTCGAGCGTGGTCTTCTTCACGTTGACCAGCACGGTGTTGTACGCGAAGGCACCGGCCGGACTCGGCTCGTCCAGCGTCAGGAAGTCCGGATTGCCCGCGCGGTCGACGCCGTCCTTGTCGAGGTCCATCCACGCGCCCTCGTGCAGCACCGCCACACCCGGCATGCAGCGCTCGGTGACATAGGCCGGCACCACCACGCGGCCACGCGCGTTGTGGATCTCCACCGTGTCACCGGTCTTGATGCCGAGCCGGGCGGCGTCGCTCGCATTGAGCGTGACCTCCTGCTCGAAGGTCTCGCGCAGCCACGGGATGTTGTTGAAGATCGAGTGCGTGCGCCACCGGGGGTGCGGCGAGATCAGGTGGAAGGGATGCTCCTTCGTCTTGGTCGGATGGTTCAAGGACTCGAAGGGCTCGATCCACTTGGGCAGGTAGGGGATCTCGTGGCCGTACTGGGTCTTGGTCCAGTCGGTGATGTCGGCCAGCGTCGTCGAGAGGATCTCGATCTTGCCTGACGGCGTCTCGAAGGGCTTGCCCTTCTCGATCTGCTCGCGGAAGGCGACCAGCGGCTGCTTGAAGACGAACTTGTAGACGCCTCGGGACTTGAACTCGTCCCAGCTCATCGTCACGCCCTGGTGCGCGCGCACCTTGTCGTTCCACCAGGCCTTCAGGTAGGCCTCGTCGACATCGTCGTTGCGGACGAAGTAGTCGCGGGTCGCGCGCGGGTTGTAGCGCTTGCCGAAATCCTTCAGCGAGGGATCGAGCTTCTCGAGTCGGTAGGCCAGCTCGGTGAAGATCTGGAAGTCGGTCTTCGACTCGCCCAGCGGCTCGATCACCTTGGGCCGGTGGATGTAGTAGTGCCCCTTGTACCAGGGCAGCGCCACGTCGTGCCGCTCGAAGTGGGTGGCCACCGGGAACAGCACGTCGGCCCAGATGCCCGAGGGCGTGATCGTGGAGTCCATGCAGACCACCAGCTCCAGCTTCTGGATCGCCTGGATCTGCTTGTTGATGTGGGTGAGCTGGTTGAACCAGTCCGAGCCCTGCCAGAAGATGCCCTTGATGTTCGGGATCTTGCCGTCGAGCGCGTCGTCGCGCGGCCACAGCCCCACCTCCTCGCGCTTGACGTTCGGATAGTTCAGCACGCAGTGCGCCCAGCGGTCGGACTTGATCGAGCCCCACCACAGGTTCGAGTTCTCGTCGTACGGATACGCCACGCTCTCGGAGTGCCAGCCCTTGCCAACGCCCTCGGCGCAACCCCCGAGCTTGCCGATGTTGCCGGTCATCGCCTGCAGCGCCGCCGCCATCCGGTTGTACTGCTCGCCGTACGCGTTGCGCCCCGGCGACCACGAGGCCTTCAGCGCGGCGGGCTTCGTGCGGGCGTACAGGTCGGCGAGCTTGCGGATGTCGTCGGCCGACACGCCGCAGATCGCCGCGGCCCACTCGGGCGTCTTCGGCGTGTTGTCGTACTTGCCGAGGATGTAGTCCTTGAAGTTCTCGCGATCGGCGTAGGCCTTGGGCATCGTGCCCGCGTCCATGCCCAGGCAGAAGCGGTCGATGAACTTCTGGTCCTGCAGCTGGTTCGTGAAGATGTGGTGCGCCATGCCGGCCATCATCGCGGCGTCGGTGTTCGGCCGGATCGGGATCCACCACGCGTCGTATGCCGACGCGGCGTCGGTGTACTGCGGGTCCACCAGCACGAACTTGCAGCCGCGCTGCCGCGCCATCCGCAGGTAATAGAAGGTGTTGCCGCCGTGGAAGGTGTACGCGGGGTTCCAGCCCCACATGATGACCAGCTTCGAGTGCGCGAACGCGTCGTCCTCGTTGCCGTCCTCGATCGTGCCGAAGGTGATCCGCGACGAGAACGTGGTGCCCTGGTAGGAAGGCACCGACCACGAGTTCGTGCGGCAGCCGAACATGCCCAGGAAGCGCCCGAGCAGCCCTTCGATCTGGTCCGACTTGTGCAGCACGCCATAGGACGCGCCCGCGTAGCTCTGGTCGAGCAACGCGGTGGGGCCGTACTTCTGCTTGAGCTCGACCATCTTGCGCGCGACGTGATCGAACGCTTCGTCCCACGAGGCGCGGCGGAACTTCCCCTCGCCGCGTGCGCCCACGCGCATCATCGGGTACAGCAGCCGCTCGGGGGAGTACAGGCGCAGGCGGTACGAGCGACCGCGCAGGCAGGCCCGGAGCTGCGGCTCGTCGACGGTGTCCTTGCCGTAGTGACCGCCCTGCTGATAGCGCCCGTCGTCCGAGGAAAGCCGCACGATCACGTCGCCTTTCTTGTGGGCGACGAGCATGTGGCGCGAGCCGCAGTTGTGCGCGCAGGAGGTCACCACCGTCGTGAGCTGGTCGTCGGTGGGATAGGGCTCGTAGGCGAACGCGTGCGCCGGCTCCGGCGCGCTCGACAGGCTGGTCAGCCCGGCGGTGCCGGCGCCGATGCCCAGGGCCTTGAGGAATCCGCGGCGCCTGGGTTCGGTGCGGGGCGTTTCGGGTCGGGTCGGTTCGGTCATGGGCGTGCCTGGGTGGCGGCGGGCAGGAAGCGCGCCTCGGATCGTGTCGGCCGTTCTTTGGCCCAATCCGGCACGGTGTCGGCCATGCCGGGCCAGGCGTTGCGGGGATACGGATAGGCGATCCGGTACCAGGCGCGCCCGCCGTGGCACCCGTGACAGGTCTGCGGATCCTTCTTGCCGGCCTCCTCGATCGCGTCGGCCTTCAGATAGCTGACCCGGTGCCGATGCGTCCGGATCGCCGCATGGCAGATCAGGCAGTTGCCCTGGAACGCCTGCCCGGCGGTCTCCCAGGGCCCGGGCAGGCCCATCGCCGACCAGTTCATCGTGCCGTGGCATTTCAGGCAGGTGACCTCGGGGTCGACCTGCTTTCTCAGGCTGAAGCCACCGGTGGGCGCGCTCGCCGAGGTGCCGGGGGCCTCGTCACGGGGGTCGTGGCCCTGGTGGCAGGTGTTGCACGAGAGGTTCATCAACGCCTTGGCCATCGGCGTCTCGCGATGACGGCGGTGGAAGGTGTCCTGTTCACCCTGGTAGGTGGATGTCCGCTGATACCAGGCCTTCACGTCACGCGCCGCCACGCCGGCCGGCGATTGGGCGCGCACCGAGGGTTCGAGCACTTCGGCATGGCAGGCCAGGCACTGCGCATCGGTCGCGGCGTCGATGGCCGGCTTGAAGTGGATCGGGTCGTAAACCGCCCGCTGATAGTCGGGACGGACCTGGGCCGCCGCCGACGGGGCGCCCTGGTCGGGGCTTTGCGCCGTGGCGGCGGGGGGTGCTTTGGAAGCGGCGGGCGGATCCGATTCGCGCGAACACGCGGACAGACCCGCCGCCAGCCAGCCGGCCGCCAGCACGACGGTCAGGAGGCGGCCGAGGCCGGAAGTCATGGCAGTTCCATCGAAAAAAGGTCCCCGGCGCACGAGGCGCCGAGGAAAGCTCCGAGGATTTACTTCTTGCTGCCTTCCATGCCAGACATGCCGGACATGCCCGACATGCCCTTCTGGCCCTGCATGCCCGACATGCCCGACATCCCGGACATGCCCGACATTCCCTTCTGACCCTGCATGCCGGACATCCCGCTCATGCCTTGCTGGCCCTGCATGCCCGACATGCCGCTCATGCCCTGCTGGCCGGACTTCTTCTTGGCCTTGTTACCCGACATGCCGGACATCCCCGACATGCCCTTCTGGCCCTGCATGCCGGACATGCCGCTCATGCCCTTCTGCCCTTGCATGCCCGACATCCCGGACATGCCCTTCTGACCTTCCATCCCCGACATGCCGGACATACCGGACATGCCTTTCTGGCCTTCCATGCCGGACATCCCGGACATGCCCTTCTGACCCTCCATCCCCGACATGCCAGACATGCCAGACATCCCCTTCTGCTGGGCGATGGCGGAGGTGGCGGCGAACGCCGAGGCGACAGCGACGAAGCAAACCGAGAGAGCGATGCGTTTCATGAGTTTTTCCTGGGTGGTGTTGAAATCGAACCGGCGAGGACCCTCCCGCCGAGCGTCATTGATCGTGGCTGCGCGTTCCCGATGCAGGTTGTCCATGCGGGTCAGCGCGTCGCGGCCGGGTGGGCCGCCTTCGGCGGACGTGCGGCCGGTTCGGTCGCGTGCAGCCGCCTGATGTCGTAGGGGCCCGTGCTGCCCGGCGAACCGAACGGCGTGTACCAGCGTCCCTGTTGGGCGAACCAGGCGAATTGGCCTGCCGAGTAGCCTTCGATGCCTCGTGCGAGGGCCTGCACCGGGGCGGGCGGTTCGGCGCGGATCGTGGCGAACCCCGCCGGCCGTCGGTCCGGCTGCAAGCCAGCGACGAAACCGGGCCCGTCGGCCGCCAACACGCAGGCCGGAAGCAACAACAGGCCGAACAACAGGTCACGTTTCATCGCCATCCCGAACAAGTCCTCACCAGGGATGAGGCAATTGCCGTGCCACTCGGGACTCACCGCCAACTCATTGAAAAACAAGAGCTTTCGGATCGAGCGAGCACCTTCGGCGCTGGCCAGCCTGTCAGATCGTCCGGACGACCTGCCGCTTTGACAGGTCGCGACCCGACGCGGCGCCGATGGCGGGCGGACCGTGGCGCCGCCCGGGCGGGTTCGGATGTTGGAAACGGCACGCCAATCGATGCGATGTCAGCTTTTCGTCAAGCTCCGAGGCGCACAGTGGCGACGTGTCTCCTGCGTTCTCCGTGACAGGAGTTGCGCCCGGTGCGGTTCATCCCGCCCCGGGCGTTTTTGTTTGTTCGGGCCCGCGGCGGCGTGGCGAATCGGCCGCCGGCCGCGTCAGCCCGCGCGGGTTTCGGAGTCGGTCGGCCAGCGGCCGCGGCGCGGGCCACCGATAATGGCCGCCCAACCCGGAGGACCCTCATGAAGCTCTACTACTCGCCTGGCGCCTGCTCGCTGTCACCCCACATCGCCCTGCGCGAGGCCGGCCTGCCGGTCGAACTGCACAAGGTCGATCTGCGCGCGCGCAAGCTCGCCGACGGCAGCGACTTCACCCGCATCAATCCGAAGGGCTACGTGCCCGCGCTCGGTCTGGACTCGGGCGATGTGCTCACCGAGGGGCCGGCGATCGTGCAGTACGTCGCCGACCAGAACCCGGGCAGCGGACTGGCGCCCGCAGCCGGCACGATCGAGCGCTACCGCCTGCAGGAGTGGCTCAACTTCATCTCCACCGAGATCCACAAGCAGTTCTCGCCCCTGTTCAATCCGGCCTCCACCGACGAGGTGAAGGAGGCCGCGCGGGCGAAGCTGTCCAGCCGCTTCGAGTGGCTGGATGCCCAGCTGGCGGGGAAGTCGTACCTGATGGGCGAACGCTTCACCGTGGCCGACGGCTATCTGTTCACGGTGCTGAACTGGGCGTCACGGGTGAAGGTCGATCTGTCGAACCGCCCGAACCTCACGGCCTACCACGCCCGAGTGGGCGCCCGTCCGGCCGTGCAGGCGGCGATGCGGGCCGAAGGCCTGATCTCGTAGGTCGCGGGGCCCCGACGGGGCCCGCCGATCGCGTGGCGGCGGTGCGCGAACGCACCCCCCGCCGCGAGCGCCCGTTACTTCGCGAACAGGGAGCTCAGGTCCTTGAACGCCTTGAACTCGAGGGCATTGCCCGAGGGATCGAGGAAGAACATGGTCGCCTGTTCGCCCACCTGCCCCTTGAAGCGGATGTGCGGCTCGATGATGAACTTCACGCCGGCCGATCCGAGGCGATCGGCCAGCGTCTGCCACTCGTCCATCGGCAACACCACACCGAAATGGCGCACCGGAACGTTGTCGCCGTCGACCGCGTTGGTGGCGGCAAGCCCGGCCTCGTCCGGCGCCAGGTGGGCGACCACCTGGTGGCCGTAGAGATCGAAATCGACCCACTCCTCCGAACTGCGGCCCTCCGGACAACCGAGCAGGCCACCGTAGAAGCGGCGCGCTTCGGACAAGCTGTGGACCGGGAAGGCGAGATGGAAGGGGCGCGGCGTCATGCATGAACTCCGAAAGCGGTGGCGCGGGCCACCGGGTTGAACCGCCCGCATTATCCGCATTCGCCGGGCCCCCGTCGCGGGCCGCCCGGTGCGGGCGCGGTCAACCCGCGGTGCCGACCTCGCGATGGCGCCCGACGCCCGCGGCACCGGCCATCCCGATCAGTCGGACGGCCGTGACGCCCCAACCGCCAGCGCCGCCAGCACGAGCGCACCCAACGCCCAGCAGGCCAGTGCGACCCAGCCCGTGGGCACCGCCCCCAGGCCGCCCCACCAGCCCAGGGTGACCGTGGCCAGGCGGGCCGCCGTGGCCAGCGCCAGCACCGCGAACAAGGCGCCGACCCAGGCACCCAGGCGGCGCGCCGGCCGGCCGAGCTCGAACAGCCGGGCAAACAACGCGGTGAGGACACAGCCCCATGCCAGGCCGCTCAGCAGGTGAGTGAGCGTTGACACCCATGGGTCATCGACCCCCAGGAAGAGCGCCATCGCCAGCACGCCGATCGCGCCTGCCGCGGGCGCGAGCCCGCGCGCGCCCGCGCGTCCGGGCAGGCACGCGAGCACGCCCGCGGCAAGGCAGGCGCCCGCCCAGAACAGCGGCGCGCGCGGCGGACCCGGCAACTTCCCGAGGAGGGCGGGCGCCGTCACCGAGGTGTGCAACTGCATCCCCAGGGCCATCAGCACCGCGACCACCAGGACGAGCACCACCGGACCCGTCAGCCAGGGGCCGGTTTGGCCGGGTTCGCCCGCGGATGACTCGCGCGACGCCTTCGCCGCCGCGCCGGCCGCCGCCGCGTGGGGACCGACCCCCAGCCAGCGCTCGGCCGGCACCGCGAGCCAGGCGACCGCGGCCGAGCCCGCGGCGACGACGCCGAAGGCCGTCAACGGCGAGACGTCGCGGATCGCCGGGATCAGGTAGCCACCGACGACGCCGGTGAGCGCCAGGCCGCTGGCCACCCACGCACCGCGGGCGGTGTCGTCGCCCGGCAGGTGCCGCCCCAGCAAGGCGGCCAGAGGCGCGCGCAGCGCCGCCGTGCCCACCGCCCAGACGAGCAGCAGGGTCGCCAGCAGCGCCGGCGAGGCACCCCAGGCGGTGTGCGGCAACAGGGCGAAGGCGACCGCGCTGCCCGTGGACAGCCAGGCCACCGCCGGCCCGATGCGCCGCGCCCGAGCGGCGGCACGATCGCTCATCAGACCGGCGATCGGGTCGCTCAGCGCGAAGATGAGTTGATCGAGCACCAGCACCCACGGCACGACCGAGCGGGGCAGGCCGGCCGCTGTCACGACCGCCGGCAGGAACACGGCGTACACCGCCCAGGTCAGCCCCAGCACGGTCTGCAAGCCCCCGAACACCAGGGCGGGCGGCACTCGGGCCGGGGCGGGGAACACGACGGCGGACATGCCTCGGACGATACACAAAGACAAATGCGCCGCGCACATCGGGACACGACCTACGCCGAAAGGCGCAGGGCCGGCGCGATCCGTCCCCGAATTCGTCGGCGTCAACTGAGAAAATCCCCCATTTGAGGCATTGCGGACGAGATCCCAGGCGTGGATCATGTCGTCCGGCGCATTTATTTTGTGCAATGCGGTATCGTGCCGCCCTGGCCGACCGTCGTTCCCGATTCATGTTCAACCCCACCGCCCCCGCCACCTGGCCCTCGCCGATCACGCTGCCGCTCGCCCATCCGGGGCTGCGCGGCCTGCCCGAGCCGCGCGCGCTGGTCACGTGGTGGCTGGCCGTCGCCCTGCTCACCTGGGTGCAGTTGCGCCACGACCAATCGCTGCCGCTGCCCTTGCTGGACCCCGCCTGGCAAGGCGTGGTGGCCCTGGCCCTGTCGGTCACCGTGGTCTCGTCGATGGCCGGACGCGCCTCGCTGGAGCGGGTGCTGCTGCTGATCGGCGCCTGGGCCCTGGCCACGCACGGCGGTGCGGCCGCGCTGCTGCCGTTGGCGAGCGTGAGCGCCGCCTTCGTCGCGGCGCACGCCCACGAGACCTCCACCGCGCCACGGGCGCTCACGCGCTGGCGCGATCGCCTGGGCCCCTGTCTGCTGGCCTTGTGTGGCCTGGCCGCCTGGGATGCCGGCACCACGCCCCGGCCGATTCCCTTCGACCCCGCGGCGCCGGCGCTGGCCACCCTGGTGTTCGTGGGGGTGCTGGTCCTGGCCCGGTTCCACCGGCGTGAGTGCCAGGGGCCGGGGGGATCGGTGCACGCCGGGCCGATCGCGGCCGTCACGATGGTGTTCGCGGCCGGCCTGGGCGCGCTGGTCGGCGACCTGGCTCAGGCCGTCTCGATGATCCTCGCGCTGGCGCTGTGGCTGCCGTTGCTGCTGGCCGCCCACCTGCCATCGGAGAACCCCGCCAACTGGTGGTTCCGCCGGGCCGCGGTCACGCTGTCGGCCTGTGCGCTGGGCTGCTGGGCCTCGCTGAGCCTCTCGGCGCTCTGAGAGGGTGTGAGCCGGTCGCGCGCCCCCGGGACGCGCCCGGCGGTTTGCCAGCCGCGCCCCGGCGCAGGACACTGCGGGCATGAGCTTGCCCATCCAATTCGACGACATCGCCGACGCCGCTGCGCGCCTGCGCGGGGTCGCCCACCGCACCCCCACCCTGCGATCGCGGACCGCCGACGAGCGCACCGGCGCCCGCGTGTTCTTCAAAGCCGAGAGCCTGCAGCGGATCGGCGCCTTCAAGTTCCGCGGCGCCTACAACGCCCTGTCGCGCTTCACCCCCGAACAACGGCGGGCGGGCGCGGTGGCCTTCTCCTCGGGCAACCACGCCCAGGCGGTCGCCCTGGCCGCCCGCCTGCTCGACATGCCCGCCACCATCGTGATGCCCTCCGATGCGCCGGCGATCAAGATCGCGGCCACCCGCGGCTATGGGGCCGACGTGGTCCTCTACGACCGTCGAACCGAAGACCGCGAGGCGATCGGCCGCCAACTGGCGCAATCGCGCGGCATGACGCTGATCCCCCCCTTCAACCACCCGCACGTGATGGCCGGACAGGGCACGGCCGCCCTCGAACTGATCGAGGACGTCGCGGCGCTCGGCGAGGGACCGCTGGACCTGCTGCTGGTCTGCCTGGGCGGCGGCGGCCTGATCTCCGGTTGCGCGGTGGCCGCCCGCCACCTCGCGCCCGACTGTCGCGTGATCGGCGTGGAACCGCAGGCCGGCAACGACGTGCAGCAATCGCTGGCCGCCGGGCGGATCGTGTCGATCCCCCTGCCCGAGACGATCGCCGATGGCGCCCAGACGCAGCAGGCCGGCGACCTCACCTTCGCGGTGATGCAGGCCTGCGTGGATGAAGTGCTCACTGTCACCGACAGCCAATTGGTGTCGACGATGCGCTTTTTCGGCGAACGCATGAAGCTGATCGTCGAGCCCACCGGCTGCCTGGCCGCCGCGGCCCTGCTGGAGGGCGTGATCGCCGCACCGGGCCGGCGCGTCGGGGTCATCGTCAGCGGCGGCAATGTCGACCTCGCCCGGTACGCCCAGCTGCTCGGCGGGCCGGCCGCCTGACCCCCCCGCCGGGCCGCCCAGCCGATACGCATCCCGTTTCGAATGCGCCAGGGATGACCCCGGGTCGCACAAGTGCGATGCTCGGAGTTTCGTCTGGTGTGACGCCCTTCCATCGATTCATGGACGACTCCCAACCGACCCCACCGATGCCGATCGATCCCGAACTCGCCCGTCGCCTGATCGAAGCGGTCAACATCGGCTTCGATCAGCAGATCCGCTTCCTGGCCGATCTCACCCGCCTGCCCTCGCTGCGCGGCGAGGAGGCGAGCGCCCAGGACGTGATGGCCCGCGCCTACGCCCAGCGCGGACTGGACGTCGACCGCTGGCGGATCGACGTCGAACGCCTTCGACACCTGCCCGGGTTCTCACCGGTGGCGGTGTCCTACGACAATGCCTACAACGTGGTGGGCGCCTATCGCGCCCCGGGCGCACAGGGCGGGCCGCGCGGCCGTTCGCTGATCCTGAACGGCCACATCGACGTGGTGCCCACCGGCCCGCTCGAGATGTGGAGCACGCCCCCGTTCGTGCCGGTGATCCGCCACGGGTGGATGTACGGTCGCGGCGCCGGCGACATGAAGGCCGGCCTGGTGGCGAACCTGTTCGCGCTGGACGCGGTGACCCGCGCCGGCCTGATCCCCACGGGTGACATCTACCTGCAGTCGGTGATCGAGGAGGAATGCACCGGCAACGGGGCGCTCGCCTGCCTGGAGCGCGGCTACCGCGGCGACGCGGCGATCATTCCCGAGCCGATGGCCGAAGAACTGCTCTCGGCGCAGGTGGGGGTGGTGTGGTTCCAGGTGAAGGTGCGCGGCCGGCCCACGCACGTCGCGGTCGCCGGCACCGGGGCCAACGCGATCGAGGCCTGCTACCCGATCATGCAGGCGCTGCACCGGCTGGAGCATCGCTGGAACGAGCAGGGCCACCCGGCCTTCCACAGCCACGAGCACCCGATCAACTTCGTCGTCAGCCGCATCGAAGGTGGCGACTGGACCTCCTCGGTGCCCGCCTGGTGCACCTTCGACATGCGCATCAGCCTGTTCCCGGGCATGTCGCTGGAGACGGTGCGCAGCGAGGTCGAGGCCTGCATCGCGCAGGCCGCCGCGGACGACCCCTATCTCGGCAAGCACCCGCCGCAGGTCGTCTACCACGGGTTCATGGCCGAGGGCTGGGAGCTGCCCGGCGGCACCGAGGCCCAGGCGGTGCTGGCGAGCTGTCACGACGCGATCACCGGCAAGCCGCTGGCAACCGTGGCCAGCACCGGCACCACCGACGCGCGCTTCTTCGGGCTCTACGCCGGGATACCCGCACTGGTCTACGGCCCGAAGGCCGAGAGCATCCACGGCTTCGACGAACGCGTCGAGATCGAGTCGATCCGCCGGGTCACCCAGACCATCGCATTGTTCATCGCGCAGTGGTGCGGCACCATCGAGGCCTGACCCTCTCGCGCACCGAATCGGAGCACCCCATGAAGATCATCCCGCTGATCCAGGAAGGCCACGGCCAGATGAAGGCCTGGCGCCAGGACATCCACGCCCATCCCGAGCTCGGCTTCGAGGAGGCGCGCACCGCCGAGCTCGTCGCACGCCAGCTCGAGAGCTTCGGCATCGAGGTGCATCGGGGCGTGGGCAAGACCGGCGTGGTCGGCGTGCTGAAGAACGGCAACAGCGCGCGACGCATCGGACTTCGCGCCGACATGGACGCGCTGCCGATCGACGAGGCCAACACCTTCGCGCACCGCTCGCAGCACGCCGGGCGGATGCATGCCTGCGGTCACGACGGACACACCGCGATGCTGCTGGGCGCCGCGCAGTATCTCGCGCGCACCCGCCGATTCGACGGCACCGTGAACTTCATCTTCCAGCCGGCCGAAGAGGGCCTGGGCGGCGCGCTCGCGATGATCGCCGACGGCCTGTTCGAGCGCTTTCCCTGCGACAGCCTGTTCGGCATGCACAACCGGCCGAAGCTGGCGGTGGGACGCTTCTCGGTGCACCGCGGCCCGATGATGGCGGGCGGCGCCTTCTTCGACATCGACATCACGGGCGTGGGCGCGCACGGCGCCCGGCCCGAGTCGTCGGTGGACCCGCTGATGGTGGGCGTGCAGATCGCCAGCACGCTGCAGACGATCGTCTCTCGCAACATCCGCCCGGTCGACACCGCGGTGCTCTCGGTCACGCAGTTCCACGCGGGCGACGCCTACAACGTGATCCCGCAGACCGCGCGCCTGTCGGGCACGGTGCGGGCGTTCTCGCACGACGTGATGGCGCTGATCGAGCGCAACATGCAGCGCGTGGCCTCGGGCGTGGCCGAGTCGATGGGAGCACGGGCCTCGGTGGACTTCCGCAAGAACTTCGCGCCGCTGGTCAACGACCTGGCCGAGTCCGACTTCGCCGCCGGCATCTGCGCGGAGCTGGTGGGCGCCGAGAACGTGGTGCGCGACATGCCGCTGATCATGGCCTCGGAAGACTTCTCCTACATGCTCGAGAAGGTGCCGGGCTGCTTCGTGAACATCGGCAACGGCGATGTCGAGGGCGCCTGCGAGGTGCACAACCCGGCCTACGATTTCAACGACGCCGCGCTGCCCCTGGGCGCGAGCTTCTTCGCGAAGGTGGTCGAGCGCAAGCTCGCTCCCGCCTGAGCGCCCGGCAGCACCGTGCCCGCCCACGACCACGATCACGACGATCACGCCCACCCGCCGCCCGGCGCGGGCCTGGGCATCCCGCGGGTGGGCCGCTTCGACCCCGAGGCCTTCGAGGCCGCGATCCGCGCACTGCTCACCGCGTGCGGCGTCGCCCCCGAGGGCGCGCACACCGGGCGCACGCCGCAGCGGGTGCGTGAGCTCTGGGAGCGGCGCCTGCTGGGCGGCTACACGATGGATCCGGCGCAAGCCCTGGGCGAGGGCTTCGAGGACCCGCGCCGCGACATGGTCATCGTGCGCGGCATCGCGGTGCACGGCGTGTGTCCGCACCACCTCGTGCCGTTTCGCGGCGTCGCTCACGTCGCCTACGTGCCGGGCGGCCGCCTGCACGGCTTCGGTCGCATCGCACGACTGGTCGACGCGATCGGCCACCGCTTCACCTACCAGGAGTGGATGACCCGCGACATCGCCGATGCGCTGCACCGGCATGGACACGCGATGGGCGCGGCCTGCGTGATCGAGGCCGAACAGCTGTGCCTGCTGCTGGGCGAGGACCGGCGCGGCGACGAGCGGGTCATCACCCAGGCGTACGCGGGCTGTCTCGACACCGATCCCGCACTTCGCGCCGAGTTCCTGCGCGCACTGCCCGCCGTCGCTCGCTAAAGCCCGTGGGGTCTTCGGATCGCGGCTAGAATGCGCCGCATCCCCCGAGCGCAGGAGACGGTTTCATGGGCCAATTCATCGATCTGCAGTCCCCGGACGGCCACCGCTTCCGGGCCTATGTCGCGCAACCCACCGGCAAGCCCCGCGGCGCGCTCGTGGTCGCGCCCGAGATCTTCGGCATCAACAGCCACATCCGTTCGGTGACCGACGGCTACGCGGCCGACGGCTATCTCGCGATCGCCCCGGCACTGTTCGACCGCGCGCAGCCGGGCTTCGAGACCGGCTACACCCCCGAGGACATCCAGGCCGGCATCGCGGTGATGCAAAAGATGAACCTGGACGACGCGATGCGCGACGTGCAGACCGCCATCGCGCACGTGGCCGGCGCCGGCAAGGTGGGCATCGTCGGCTACTGCTGGGGCGGCACGATCGCCTGGGTCGCCGCGGCCAAGGTGCCGGGGCTGGCCTGCTCGGTGCCCTACTACGGTGGCGGCATCTTCGGGCAGATCGCGCTGAAGGCGCAGTGCCCGGTGATGTTCCAGTTCGCCGACCAGGACAAGAACCCCACGCTGGACCAGGCGCGCCAGATCGCCGCGGCGCACCCGCAGGCGATCTCGCACTTCTACCCGGCCCAGCACGGCTTCAACTGCGATCAGCGCGCCTCGTACGACGCGGCCAGCGCCTCGCTCGCCCGCCAGCGCACGCTGGAGTTCCTCGCACGCTACGTGGGCTGATCGCCCGGACCCCGCTCATGCACGTCGTTCGCGGCATCGATGAACTTCGCTCGGCGCTCGCCGGCGCCACCCGGACCGGCCTCGTGCCGACGATGGGCAACCTGCACGAGGGCCACCTGTCGCTGGTGCGGGCCGCGCGCGAGCACGCCGGCCCGGTGATGGCGAGCATCTTCGTGAACCGCCTTCAGTTCGCACCGCACGAGGATTTCGATGCGTACCCGCGCACCTTCGAGCGCGACTGCGAACTGCTCGAGAGCGCGGGCTGCGACCTGGTCTTCGCGCCCCGCGAATCCGATCTCTACCCCGATCCGCAGACCTTCAAGGTTCACCCGGACCCGGCGCTGGGCGACATCCTCGAAGGCGAGTTCCGTCCCGGCTTCTTCGTCGGCGTGTGCACGGTGGTGCTCAAGCTCTTCAATGCGGTGCAGCCGCAATTGGCGGTGTTCGGCAAGAAGGACTACCAGCAGCTGATGGTGATCCGCGCGATGGTTCGTCAGCTGGCGCTGCCCGTCACGATCCTCGCCGGCGAGACGTCCCGCGCTGACGACGGTCTGGCGCTGAGCTCACGCAACGGCTACCTGAGCGGCCCCGAGCGCGCGGAGGCGATCGCGCTGTCTCAGGCGCTCGGGCGGCTTCGCGACGCGGTGCGTGCCGGTGGACGCGATCTCGCCGCGCTGGAGGCCGACGCGCGCGAGCAGCTGCGCACGCGCGGCTGGACACCCGATTACCTCACCGTCCGACGCCAACGCGACCTGCTCGCCCCCGAACCCCAGCAGGTCGACGCCGGCGAACCGCTGGTGGTGCTGGGAGCGGCCCGCCTGGGCACGACCCGCCTGATCGACAACCTCGAGTTCACGACACCGAAGGCACGTTGACATGACCGCACCCCGAGTCGCCCTGATCACCGCCGCGGGCAGCGGCATGGGCGCGGCCAGCGCCCGCGAACTCGCCGCGCAGGGCTGGCTGGTGGCAGTGATGTCGGCCAGCGGCAAGGGCGAGGCGCTGGGCCGCGAACTCGGCGGCCTGGGCCTCACCGGCAGCGTGTTGAACGCCGACGACCTCGCCCGCGCGGTCGATGGCACGATGGCGCGCTTCGGCCGGATCGACGCGGTGGTGTCCTCGTCGCCACACCCGCCGAAGGGGGAGTTGCTCGCCATCGGCGATGACGACTGGCACCGCGGCCTGGACATCATCCTGTTGCCGGTGATCCGGCTGGCTCGCCGCGTGGTGCCGATCATGAAGGCCCAGGGCGGCGGAGCCATCGTCAACATCAGCACCTACGCGGCGCTGGAGCCCGATCCGCTGTTCCCGGTCAGCGGCACGCTGCGCGCGGGCCTGGCGCACTTCACGAAGCTGTTCTCGGATCTGCACGCGGCCGACAACATCCGGATGAACAACGTGCTGCCCGGCTTCATCGACAGCCTGCCCGAGAAGGACGAGCGCCGCGAACGCATCCCGATGAAGCGCTACGGTCGCGCCGAGGAGATCGCCAAGACCGTGGCCTTCCTGGTCGGCGAGGGCGGCGGCTACATCACCGGGCAGAACCTGCGGGTCGACGGCGGGCTGACCCGCCACGTCTGATCCCGGGGCTGGGCCGCGCCGGGTCGCCCGGCATCAGCCTTGCGCGATCCGCTGCCCGTGCTCGCGGGTGGCGTGGAAGGACACATCGGGCCACCGTTCCTGCGTCACCTGCAGGTTGTAGATCGTGCTGGCCAGGTATACCGGGTTGTCGTCGACATCCTTGCCCATCCGCGCGGCCTGCTCGCGTTCGAAGCGCTTGCGCACGTCGTCGTTCGGAAAGATGAGCCAGCGCGCGGTGTGGATGTCCGCCGCGTCGTAGATCGCGTCCACCTTGTACTCCGTGGCCAGGCGCTGCGCGACGATCTCGAACTGCAGCACCCCCACCGCGCCCAGCAACAGGTTGCCGGTCTCGGTCTCGAGCACCTGGATGGCGCCCTCCTCGCCGAGTTCGCGCAGGCCCTTGTAGAGCTGCTTGGACTTGAGCGGGTCGCGCGGCCGGGCCACGCGGAACAGCTCCGGCGCGAAGTAGGGGATGCCACGAAAGCTCAGCGCCTCGCCCTCGGTCAGCGAATCGCCGATCTGCAGTTGCCCGTGGTTGTGGATGCCGATGATGTCGCCGGCCACCGCGTCCTCGCTGGCCACCCGCTCGTTGGCCATGAAGGTGAGCGCGTTGCCGATCTTGATGTCCTTGCCGGTGCGCAGGTGGCGCACCTTGATGCCGGGCGAGTAGCGACCCGAGCACACGCGGAAGAACGCGATCCGGTCGCGGTGCTTCGGGTCCATGTTGGCCTGGATCTTGAACACGAAGCCGGAGAAGGGCGTCTCGGTGGGCTGCACCGTCCGCACGGTGGCATCGCGCGGCTGCGGCGGCGGTGCCCAGTCGATCAGTGCCTGCAGCACCTCCTGCACACCGAAGTTGTTGATGCCGGAGCCGAAGAACACCGGCGACTGCGTGCCCGCGAGGAAGCGCTCCAGAGCCAACGGCTGGCTCGCGCCCCGGATCAGGTCCACGTCATCGCGAAGGGTGCCCACCTCCTGCGGGAACAGCGCGTCCAGCCGCGGGTTGTCCAGCCCGGCGATCAGCTCGGCGTCGTCGCTGCGGCGCTCCTCGCCCGGCGTGAAGCGCATCAGCCGGTCCTCGAGCAGGTGGAACACACCCCGGAACACCTTGCCCATGCCGATCGGCCAGGTGACCGGCGCGCAGTCGATCTTCAGCACCGACTCGATCTCCTCGAGGATCTCGATCGGTGCCCGGACCTCGCGGTCGAGCTTGTTCACGAAGGTGATGATCGGCGTGTTGCGCAGCCGGCAGACCTCCAGCAGCTTGATCGTCTGCGCCTCCACGCCCTTGGCCGCGTCGATCACCATCACCACCGCATCGACCGCGGTCAGCACCCGGTAGGTGTCCTCGGAGAAGTCCTGGTGGCCCGGCGTGTCGAGCAGGTTGATCACGTGGCCGGCGTACTCGAACTGCATCACCGAGCTGGTGACCGAGATGCCGCGCTGCTTTTCCACCTCCATCCAGTCGGACGTGGCGTGGCGCGCGCTCTTGCGCGCCTTCACGGTGCCGGCGAGCTGGATCGCGCCACCGAACAGCAGCAGCTTCTCGGTGAGCGTGGTCTTGCCGGCGTCGGGGTGGGAGATGATGGCAAACGTGCGTCGACGTTTGACTTCACTGGAGATTTTCTCGTCCGCCATCGCTCACAGCCCCGTTATGTGCACGCCCATGTACACAGTCCTTGACGTGCCATCCGCGTGCACATATCGGCATCCATGCCAGCACCCAACCGGAAGCGCTGACCGCAGTCTAGCACAAGAACCCGACAATCACCCTCAAGAGCGTCATAAATTCATTAAAACGCTCTTAAGAGCATTTTTCTTGCCTTTCGCCGCGCCTTCATGGTACTGGTCGAGAGACAAGGACGCTTCAAGAGGTGATTCGATGACCGCCCGCAACAAGCTGCTGACGGCGCCACCCTATGCCGTTGAGAAGACGATCAAAGGGCTGGGGGCGAACCTGCGTACGGCGCGCCTGCGGCGCAACCTCACCATCGTTGAGATGGCCGAGAAGATCGGCACCGGCGAGCGCGCCGTCGCCGACGCCGAGAAAGGTAAGCCCTCGACTGGCATCGCCGTCTACGCGGCGCTGCTTTGGGCGCTGGACCTGCTCGACCCCCTTGAACTTGTCGCGGCACCCGAACGGGATCAGGAGGGGCAGACCCTGGCCCTCGCGCGCGAGCGGGGCCGCGCACGTCCGAAGACGGAACTGGACAATGACTTCTGAAACCCCTTCGGAGTGCTTCGTCTACATCACGCTGCCGGGCGAAACGCAAGCCGTCACCGCAGGGCGCTTCGCGCTTGCTGCGGACCGTCGCGGCAACATGGAGGGACGCTTCGTCTATGGGCGGAGCTACCTGGAGCGGCCCAATGCCGTTGCCCTCGACCCTGTCGAGCTGAAGCTCTCACCGCGCACGTACAGCACCATCGCACTCAGTGGCGTGTTTGGTGCCTTGCGGGACGCGAGCCCGGACTATTGGGGCCGCCTGGTGATCCAGCGGCACCTTGGCAGTTCCCAGCCCGGAGAGATGGCCTACCTCCTCTTCTCACCGGACGACCGCGCGGGCGCGTTGGGTTTTGGCTTGAATCAGGCCCCCCCTGCCCCCAGGCGCACTTTCAACCAGACCCTTGATCTCTCGGCGCTTCAGGCAGCGGCGGATGCGATCGCTGACGACGAGGGCGGGCCTGACCCTCACGCGGCGACAGGCGATGCCGATCAAGAGCAAGTCCAACGGCTGCTGATGCTCGGCACGTCGATGGGTGGCGCCAGACCAAAGGCCGTCGTGGAGGATCACGATGCGCTGTGGGTGGCGAAATTCAACCGGCCCGACGATCCTTGGAACAGCGCACGCGTTGAACAGGCGATGCTGACCCTCGCACGTACCTGCGGCCTCGCGACGGCAGAAAGCCGTGTGGCCGAGGTCGCCGGGCGCGATGTGCTGCTCGTGAAGCGCTTCGATCGCGAGAAGTCGCCCGGTGGCTACCGCCGCGCGCGCATGGTGAGCGCGCTCACCCTCCTGCGCGCGGAAGACACCTATCAGTCCCGCGACAAGTGGTCCTACGTGCGACTGGCCGAAGAGTTGCGGCGCGTGTGCGCGGACCCCGCGCGCAATGCCGCCGAACTCTTCCGGCGTATGTGCTTCAACGCGCTGATCTCGAACACCGACGATCACCCGCGCAACCACGCCGTGATCGCCCGCGAGCAGGACTGGCACCTCTCTCCCGCGTACGACTTGACCCCTGCAACACCGATCAGCCAGGAGCGGCGCGATCTGGCGATGGCGTGCGGTGACGCCGGGCGCACCGCGAGCGCGGGCAACCTGCTCTCTCAATCCGCACGCTTCCTGCTTGAACGGTCACAGGCCGAGATGATGCTGGCCCGGATGGAAGAGCAAGTGCGGTCGACATGGTATGCGACCGCGCGCAGCGCCGGGGTATCCGAGCGGGACTGCGAGCGGATCGCCACAGCCTTCGTCTACGCGGGGTTTCGTGAAGCCAGGCGCTGAGGGCGCGCGACACGCAAACGGGGAACCCGCCGAAGCTGCGAACAGCGCGCGTCAACACGAAAGAGATCGGGTACAGCCGCTAGCGGGAATATTGCCCGAAGTCCGCGCCTGAGGCGTAGGGCTCAGATTCTGAGCCCGCGCGACCGCACAATGCCACCGGGCCTGGAAAACAAAGGGGCCGCATATAGCGGCCCCGCATCTGGTGCATCTCTCTGCTTGTTAGCGGACAGAGCGCAATTCCTGATCCAGTGACCGAATTATCGAACGAATCCGAATCACTGTCAATAACAACAGGAGATCTCATGCGTAGCGCCCTGCGATACCGACTCGGCCTAGACCTTGGTTCCACATCGCTTGGCTGGGCACTGATCCGCCTGAATTCCTCAGACGAGCCAGTGGCGCTCATCAAGACTGGTGTACGCATCTTCTCCGACGGGCGGAACCCCAAGGACGGCTCGTCGCTAGCCGTCACGCGCCGCCAGGCACGTCAAATGCGCCGTCGACGGGATCGGTTGCTGAAGCGAAAGGCTCGCCTGATGGCTGCAATGGTGCGGCTTGGCTTCATGCCGGACGACATGGCGCAGCGACGCACACTTGAACTGCTCGACCCCTACGCATTGCGCCGACGAGGGCTCGACGAGCGCTTGGCGCCACACGAGTTCGGCCGTGCCCTCTTCCACTTGAACCAGCGTCGCGGATTCAAGAGCAACCGAAAGACCGACCGGCGCGATAGCGAAAGCGGTGCACTCAAGGAAGCGATCAGGGGCGTGCGCGAACAACTCGCTCTGTGCAATTGCCGCACCGTGGGCGAGTGGCTAGCCGCGCGCCACGAGGCGCGCCACCCCGTGCGAGCCCGTCTTCGAACGACCCGCGTCCTGCTCGACAACGGTAAGGCGCGGAACCACCGCGCCTACGACCTCTATGTCGACCGGCGCATGGTCGAAGACGAATTCGATGCACTCTGGGAACGTCAGCGAACATTCGATCCGACACTCTTCTCCGACGCAGCGCGTGACGAACTGAAGGACACGCTGCTGCATCAGCGGGCGCTTCGGCCGGTCAAACCCGGAAGATGCACGTTGATCCCGAGTGAGCCGCGCGCCCCGCTCGCCCTGCCAAGCACCCAACGATTCCGCATCCTGCAGGAGGTGAACAATCTGCGGATCGTGAAGCACCACGATGAGCAGCCGCTGACCCGGGAGCAACGCGCCTTGCTCGTTGCGGCGCTGGAGCGCGGCCCGCTCACGTTCACCCGGATGCGCAAGTTGCTGAACATCCCCGGCGGAAGCACCTTCAATCTCGAGGATGCCAAGCGCGACCGACTGAAGGGAGACGACACCGCGCGCGTCCTCGGGCACCCGGCTTGCTTCGGCGAACGATGGTGGCGCTTCGACCTTGACCGGCAGGACGAGATCGTCGATCGGCTGCTGAACGAGCAGAGCGAAGGCGCTCTAGTCAGTTGGCTGACGTCATATATGGATCTCGACGAGATTGCTGCGGAGCTCGTCGCGGCGGCGACATTGCCCGAGGGATACGGCAACCTGAGTCGGCAAGCTCTCGGGTTACTGCTGCCGCACCTGGAGACGGACGTCCGCACCTATTCGGACGCGGTAGCGATGGCGGCTGCCGCAGGGGCGCCCTTCACCCACCACTCGCACATTTCTCTAGCACAGCAGACCGGCGAGATCCTCGACGCGCTCCCGTATTACGGCGATGTACTCCGGCGGCACGTCGGCTTCGGCACGAATGACCCGGCCGATCCGCCCGAAGTCCGGTTCGGTAGGATCGCAAACCCCACTGTGCACATCGGGCTGAATCAGGTGCGTGTCGTCGTCAATGCACTGATCGCGAAGTACGGGCACCCGACCGAAGTGGTCATCGAGGTGGCGCGCGAACTCAAACAGAGCGAGACGCAGCGCAAGGAGGCGATGGCACGCCAGGCGGAGAACCAGAAGCAGAACGACCTCTGGCGGGTTGAGCTCAAACGCGCGTTCGGAATGGACGCGAAGCCGGCCGATTTACGGAAGATGCGGCTTTGGCATGAGCTGAACCCTTCCGACGCCGCGGACCGCCGCTGCCCGTACACCGGCGAGCAGATTGGGCTGACCCGGCTGTTTTCCGACGAGGTGGAAATCGAGCACATCCTTCCTTTCTCGCGAACGCTGGACGACAGCCTCAACAATCAGACCGTCTCGCTGCGACGAGCCAATCGCGACAAGGGGAACCGGACTCCGTTCGAGGCGTTTGGTAGCGCCACTTCCGGGTATGACTACGCGGCCATTCTCGAGCGGGCGCAGCGCATGCCGAGGGACAAGGCGAAGCGCTTCGCCACCGACGGCATGCAGCGCTGGCTGAAGGACGATGCCGACTTCCTGGCACGGGCACTGAATGACACCGCCTATCTCTCGCGCATCGCGAAGGAGTACCTGCAGATGATCTGTCCGCACAATCGCGTGCGGGCGATTCCCGGGCGCCTGACGGCCATGCTCCGCGGCAAGTTCGGACTGAACGAACTCCTTTCGGGAACCTCCGCCAAGAATCGCGATGACCATCGGCACCACGCGATCGACGCCGTCGTCGTCGGCGTGACAGACCAGGGATTGCTGCAACGATTCGCGAGCGCCAGCGCCTCAGCACGCGATCGGCAACTGATGCGACTGGTCGACACCATGCCGCTTCCGTGGCCGTCCTTTCGCGAACAGACGCGTACGTCATTGGCGGCCATCATCGTGAGCCATCGGCCCAACCATAACCACGAGGGTCGTCTGCACAACGATACCGCTTACGGCTTGCTGCCTGACGGGCGGGTGGTGCACACGGTCATCGAAGAAGGGAAACGGGTGCGCAAGGTGGAATCGCTATCAGTGATCCCCGTCGCGTCGCCCAATGCCGTCCACCGCCACGGACTTCTTCCTGACGGAAGCCCGAGACCGTACAAGGGCTACAAGGGCGACAGCAACTTCTGCATCGAAATCTTCGTGGGCCCGAAGGGCGTATGGCAGGGCGAGGTGATCTCCACGTTCGACGCCAATCGCATCGCTCGATCCGAGGGTGTCGCGCGGCTGCACGATAAGGCGCGAGCACTCAATGGAGCGCCGCTGGTGATGCGCCTTTGCATCGACGATTACCTTGCGTTCAACGTGGACGGCAAGCGCAGGCTGTTCCGCATCGCCAAGGTCTCGGCAAACGGCCAGATCTTCATGGCAGAACATTTCGAGGCCAATGTGGATGCAAGAAACCGAGACAAGGCCAACGAGTTCGCCTACATGTCCAAGATGCCGGGCTCGCTAATGAAGGCTGGAGCAAGTCGTGCAACGGTCTCCGAGATCGGCAGCGTGCGCATCTGGCCCTCAAGGTGATCGCATCCCCCATTGGCCGGATTGTGGAGATCGAGAGCGATCGGCGCCATCTTTCGATGTATCGCGGCTTCCTTTGCGTGACGGACACCGCCGAGCGCCGCGAGATCGCCAGGATTCCGCTGGACGACATCGCGGCGGTCATCGCGAATTCTCACGGCCTCAGCTACTCGAACAAGTTGCTCGAGGGACTCGTCGCTCGCAGTGCACCGCTGGTGCTCTGCGGCAGCAATCACAACGCCGTCGGAATGCTGGTGCCGATCGAAGGGCACAGCCTGCAGGCGAAGCGCTTCGACGCGCAGATCCGAGCGAGCGCGCCGACCCGAAAGCGCCTTTGGGCCGAAATCGTGAGAGCAAAGCTGAGTGGGCTTGCCCCCGAAAAACGTACTCCATAGCCGATGATGAAATCGCAGAGATGGAGCACAAGAGATGAGCAAACAGGACGACAAGCGCCACAGGGCGAAGTACACGTTGGAGTTCAAGCTGGAG